>JGI20166J26741_11564029_pt1 | contig 12021 bp, 13 predicted proteins | sample TergutCu122P5_FD_26741 | JGI IMG/M metagenome (IMG submission 26741) | reverse complement strand
GCGCGGTCATCACCGGCAAAGCAAACACGATGCTGCAAATGATACTGATCGTCCTGATCTTGGCCGGGGTAACCGGAACGCTTATAACGATCTTGATCTGGATCATCGTGGCATTGGTCATCGTTTCAACCGCGGAAAACTTTATCAAAAACAAACAGGTGATCAAATGCCTGTTTTCTTGACTACCCCGGAAACCTAAGCCGACAAGTCGGCAAGGTTTCGCTCGGCTACGCCTGCGCGTATCCTCATAGTTGCTCGGACTTCGCTATGCTCGTCCTTGCATACTCGGATTCCGGCCCTTCTAAGAAGGGCGTCTATGGTGTCGTTAATCGGGGAGAAGTTCAAAAATATAGGGAGTTAATACCCTTCTCAGAAGGGTCGGAATTTCTTAATGAGCGTCAGCGAATTTAGAAATTCCGGGGTAGTCATATAAAACAAGAATAATAAATATATGAAAGATATGAAAACGAATTTTTTCAAAACCGCGACGGGTGTCCGGTTGGCTTATTTCGCACGCCCCGTCAAGAATTCCAAAATCGGCGTCATCATCGTTCATGGCCTGGCCGAGCACAAAGGCCGCTATGAAGAATTCATCGACCGATTATATGCGGCCGGGATTTCCGTCTTTGCCGTCGACCTGCGCGGCCATGGGGAATCCGCCGGCCGCCGCGGCGACATCGAAAAATTCGACGATTATTTATCCGACCTGGACGGCTTTGTCCGCCATATTAAAAATGATTATCCGAAAATGAAGATCGCGCTGTTCGGGCATTCGATGGGCGGGCTGATCGTGACCGTATACGCCGAAAAAAGAAACATGGTTGATCTATTGATTCTGTCCAGCCCGTCGTTGGAGACGCCGCGCCGGAGTGTCAAAGTTTTGCGATTTGTGCCGAATTGGATATTAAAGAAAATCCATATCAAAAAACGCATCAGCGAAAGCCGGGCCATGCTGGACTATAACCGGAACGATCCGCAGGCGTGCCAATATTTCACGCTGCGTCTGATCCGCGCGGCCTTTATCGATGGAACGCGGCGGGCCACGGCGGGATTCGGGGATATCCGAATACCGACATTGATGATGAACGGGCGCGACAATATTTTAAAATCCCGGAACTTTGGGTCGTTTTTGGAAAAATTCGGCACAGCCGACAAAACGCATCTGACCTATGAAAACGCGATCCACCGCGTGGTTCAGAACGCCGCGAAAGACAAAGCCATCCCGGATATCATCCATTGGTTAAAGGGTAGGGGCGCCAACCCACCCACCGAAATCTAACGATTTCGCCGGGGCCCGGAAATTGCGCTCAAAAAGATCGATTATGAAAAAACACGATATTATCATTTTGCACGGAACGGGCGGATCGCCGGATGGCAACTGGTTTCCGTGGTTGAAAAACAAACTGACGGCGCGACCGGGCCATAATGTTTATGTGCCGCGGATGCCCACACCGGATGGCCAATCGGTTGATATCTGGCGCGCAGCGCTGGCGGCCCAGGTCCCCCAACCCTTCGCCAATGACCCTTCGCCAAGGCTACGGGTCACAGGGGCTATGGGTGGCAAGCCGCAACCGCTTGAAAAACTGATGGGGGGGGGTATTTTAATCGGACATAGTTGCGGCGCGACATTTATGTTGCATCTTTTGGAAAAGTTAAACGCGCCCGTCGCGCAATCTATTTTCGTCAGCGGATTCATCGACAAACTGGGCAATGAATTTTTCGATACCCTGAACGAAACGTTTGTGAACCACGAATTCGATTGGGAAAAAATAAAGAAAAACACCGGAAAAATAACCCTGTTTTACGGCGATAACGATCCATATGTCCCGCCCGCCGCGGCACGGAAATTGGCGGATAACTTGGGAACGCCGCTGACCGTCATCCCGAACGGCGGGCATTTGAATGCAGAATTCGGATACACCGAATTTCCGAAAATATTGGAAGTGATAAAATGAATACGGTTTCTTTTCCGATCGTGACAACCGGAATGACGTTCGCCGATCGGTCGGATGTGTTTCGCTATGTCGTCGAAAACTTTGCCGCGTATTACGACGCGGTGGATATCGTGCGCGTGGACAAGAATGACGCGCTGATTCTATCCAGCCATGACGACGCGCCGTATTTTAACTTCTGCATTCACCATGACGGCGAGCTGAAAGATTGTATGGAAAAATATCGGCCGGTATTCGCGGAATATAACCGGACGCCGCTGATTTACATCACGCCGGCGTCAACGCTATGGGGACACGACATCGGATTGGAAAAGTTCGCCGACGATGCCTTTATGTTTTTAGAGGACAAAAGCGTTTTGGAAAATTATGCCGTGCCGGATTCCATCACGGTCGAACTGACGACCGACGAGGAAGCATTCATCCGGGTTTGGGGCGATGCGCGACGGGATCCGAACAATATTTACGGCGTGGCGAACGATGCGATGATCAACGGCATGCGCCGGTTTTTCCACACGCCGCCCGCCGGATTCGATCACTTTGCGCCCATGGCATATATCGATGGCCGGCCGGTCGCGAACGTGGTGTCCGTTTATAACAAAGATTTCTTGCTGGTCGTCGGGCTGGGCGTTTTAAAAGAATATCGGAATACGGTGGCCATGCCGGCGTTGATGAAAGATATCGTGGCGCGCGCCGCTGAACGGGGCATCAAGACGATCACGGCCCAAACCGAGGCGGGGTCGCATCTGGAAAAAATCTATAAAATGGGCGGCTTTGTGACCAAATTCAACGGGATTTATTATAAAATGTGAAATCCGCAGAAGAGGGCGGAAACCCTTGAAAAACGGGCAGGGTGACCGATACCCCATCGGCCCTTTCCTGCCCGCCGCCTGCCCCGCGACTATTTGTAAATATACCAAATGTGGCCGTTCAATGTCCCTTAAAGTAACATTGCACAATACCGGATTCATCTTTGATGGTTTGTAATGCGGCTTTCTTTTTGCGGGTATCGATTAAATCTTGTTTTGTGATTTTAAGTTTTGTAACCATAGTTCTAACTCTTTTAGTTTTTTATGCCGCCATTGGGAACTTTTATTCAGATTTGTATTCGCATACGTTTTTAATTCCGGCGCTTTACCGAACCATAAAGAGCGATAATAGATAAATATCGGAATATTCTTTGCGATTGATTCTTTTAATATGGAAACATTTTCTTCTAATGCCGATTTTGCATAATTGTCCCATTCTTTATATGGCGGAACACCTGTACCGCCGCGGCTATGATACGGATAAGATTCCAGCGCTAAAACATCGGTGTCTTTTACATACTTATCTGTTATAAATAATATATCGTCCCACCATTTACTATACTCCCGAAAATACCTTAACGACATGTCGGAGTCTTTATATAAACCATCCCTATCCATACCGTATTCATCCAATCGTTTCGGATAATCCGGATCGCCACCGGGATTTAATAGCAAAATAACCAGTTTAGGATTTTTATCATTTCCACTTCTTTTTACTTTATATATAGTATTTACAACCATTTATAACCTTCTTTTATGAATTATATACATTTTATATGTTATAGATCTATTACGCAATGGATAAATCCGATGCGACGGCGATAGGGCGGTTTGACCAGATTTTTGAAGACGATACGATTTATTTTGGCAAAACACAAAATCGCCGACAAAGAATTGCCGGGTTATATGAAAGAGTGGTACGACCGTCAAAACGGCGCTACAAAATAAAAATCGGGTCATTTTCCCCAAAAACACCAAAACCCAATAAAATTCCAAAAAAGTCCCCGGGGGAGCCAAAAACGCAAAATCAAGGCCTTACCCCATCCAAAAGTTAACATAATATATATTATGCGCCTTTTAGGTATCGAAAGGGGCGTCTATTCCCCTCTCGGCGCCTCAACCAAATCTTACCTACCTATCGACTTTTTATGTCCCCATAGTCCATATGATGAATATTTTCTTATTCTCACCTATTTAATTCCAAGAATTTTACCCTCATATTTCCGTCGCGATGCACATACCCGAATTCATGCTTGCGGTAAAAATCCACCGCCGCCTGATGGTCATTCGACGCCGTCAGCATGACGCACGGCTCGCCCTGACTTATCATATAGTTAAAAAATGCGGTCAAAAGTGCCGTACCGGTTCCGCGACCTTCGGGCGAATAAATCCAATTTATAACCGCAACCCGCGTTAACTTTGGGACATAGCGATAGTTAAACGTGTCAATATAATGTTTGCAAATCTTGTTTTCCTGGCCTCCGATTACCCCCTGGACAAACCCGTTTGGCACGCCGTTTTTAAAAGATACGTACATGATTTCATGCTGACGATTTATGTCAGATTGGATCGTATTATAAAACCACATGGCATCGTCGCCGCCAAGATAAATTAGGTTACCCAACAGGTTATCAGAAACATGGAATATCTGCGCGATACCGTTTGCCAGCGGCAAAACCTTTGCGGCGAAATTGCCCGTGTTTTCGGCGATTTCATCATCCCCCATTTCATAAAACTTTTCTTCGGGATCATCAGGGGAAATTGAAACCAGGTTCACTTTAGAAACATTTCCCCCCGTTGCGGTCGAAAATTTCCCTAAAATATAGGGCGTTTGTTTAAGATTGGAAAAAGTTTTTATATTGTCTTGCGGCGTCATTATGACGTTATGATAAACAAATATTTGACAAATGTCAAATTATTTTAAATTAGCCAACCGCTCTAACTGATCTGCGGCGATCAAGGCATCGATCATCTCGTCCAACCCGGCGCCGCCCATCAAAATGTCGTCCAATTTATACAAAGTCAGTTTGATACGGTGATCCGTCACCCGCTGTTCCGGGAAATTATACGTCCGGATCTTTTCGGAACGATCGCCGGACCCGACCATCGATCGTCTTGAACTATCGCGTGAACTTTGTTGCGCTTGTCTTTGTTTTTCAAATAGTTTTGAACGCAGCATGGCCATGCAATTCGCTTTGTTTTGAATCTGCGAACGCTCGGTCTGACAACTGACGACTTCGCCGGTCGGAATATGCGTGATGCGGACGGCGGAATCGGTTTTGTTCACGTGCTGACCGCCCGCCCCCTGGGCGCGATAAGTATCGACCCGCAGATCTTTTTCATCGATCACGACGTCGATGTCTTCCGCCTCTGGCATCACGGCGACGCTGGCCGCCGATGTATGAATACGGCCGGATGCCTCGGTTTCCGGGACACGCTGAACCCGATGGATGCCGGATTCGAATTTCAGACGGGCGTATGCGCCCTGCCCGATGATTTTGAAAATAATTTCTTTATACCCGCGCAACGATGTCGGATTTTCTTCGATGATTTCTATTTTCCACCCGCGGCGCAAGGCATAGGATTTGTATTGATTGAACAAATCGCCGGCGAATAACGCCGATTCTTCACCGCCGACGCCGGCGCGAATTTCCATGATCACGCTATGATCGTCGGCATCGTCCGCCGGCAACAAAGCGATTTGAAGTTTTTGTTCAATATCTGACAACAAGTTTTTGAATTCGGATAATTGTTCGTTTGCCAAAGATTTCAAATCCGGATCGTGCAGCATCTCTTCGGCGTCGCGAATTCCGGCCTGAATTTTAAAATATTCCGCCGCGATCGGCAAAATATCGGCCATGCGCGAATACTCGCGTGCCAGCTTGGTCAGTGTGGCGCCGGACACGTTGCCCCCGTTCATCTGGTGCTCTATTTCCGCCGCGCGGTTTTGAATATCTTTTAGCTTTTGATCGAATATCATAATAAAAATCCTAAAACTTTATCTGTATTTGGGGCGCAATTATGCGCCCCTACAAAACTTCACCACTTCTTTTACCGTCATTTTTTCCTGATTTCCGGTCGCCATATCCTTTACCGTCAATACTTTATTTTTAACTTCATCTTCGCCGATTATAATGCTGAATTTAGATTTTATTTTATCGGCGAACTCAACCTGGTTTTTGAACTTTTTTTCGGTGTCAAGATACGGGATCGCGACGATTTTCGCATCGCGCAAAGCCGCGACGATGGACATGGCGTACGGCACATTTTCCGATCCCATAATCAGCACCGCCGCATCGACAAAAGTTTCATATTTCGACAAATCTATTTTTCCCTCTTCTAACAACGGAACCAGTATCCGCGACGGGCCGAACGCCGCCCCCACCCCGATTACCTTTGTTTTGGAAAATTTGCCGACCAGATTTTCATACCGGCCGCCGCCGCCAAGATGCGTCGCGACACCGTCTTTGCTTTTAAAATAAAATTCAAAAACGATGCCGGTATAGTATCCGTGCCCGCGCATAATCGATAAGTCTATGACCGCGTCGACCCCCAAAGCAACGACTTGATTATAAAATGCTTCAAGTTCTGAAATTGCCGCAGATAACTTTATATTTTTATTTAACAATGATTTATATCCATCAGAAAACACGGATAAAATTTGTTTTGTTTTTTCTGCGCCAATCACATCTGTCAAAGCCGCCGCAAAGTCCGCCGGTGACAATTTATCCTTTTTATCGATCAGTACCATGGTCGAATGCGCCACATCTTCACCCGTGATCCCAAAGTATTCAAAAGCGGCGTTCCAAAACGGGCGCGAGCCGATCCGCACAAACGTATCGCCGATATATTCGCGGATGGATTTAAAGACGGCGGCCATGGTCGCGACAATTTCGACATCGTAGTTGACGGAGAGTTCCCCTATTCCCAAGATATCCAGATCAATCTGATAAAATTCGCGATAGCGGCCTTTTTGCGGGCGTTCTGCGCGATAATTTTTCGCGAACTGATACGCGCGGAACGGAAAAACCAGATCGTTCATATGTCCGGCGACATAACGCGCGAACCCGACCGTTCCGTCATAGCGCAGCCCCATTTTCGTATCGCCTTTTTGGAACACATACATTTCCGTCGCGATATCTTCGAAATCGTCTTTGTCGGTCAAGACTTCGAATCGTTCGATCGTCGGCAGATCCAGGTGCGAAAAACCGGCGGTTTTCAGCACGTCCTGCATCCGCCCGACGCATTCGTCAAAGCACCGCTGCTGCGCGGGCAACAATTCGATAAACCCCGATAAAGGTTTTGTTGGTTTTAAATCTGACATTTTGATCCCCTATTTCTGATTTATGATTGCTGATTGCTGATTGTTTGTCCATATAAAAATAATCAGTATGACTTTACATGAGCGGGATAAGTGGCGCAGATTTATTAAATCAGCAATCGGAAATCATAAATCGGCAATAATGAAGACGCTATAAACAGTTGCCCCGGCGGGCATGAGAAACAAAACGGCAAAGATCGCAATAAATCTGGTTCATGCGGGTATTATAAAACAATAATTCCGACGTTTCAATAAAAATCCCGCTTGTTATTTTTTTCGCGATTATTTAGAATCAAAATATGAGAAAGCAAAATTTGCCATTTGCTATTTGCTATTTGCTATTTGGGGCGCAATTATGCGCCCCGGGCGCGCAGGCCGCGTCGATCGCGACGCCACAGGGGACGACCGTCGCCGCGCTGTCCGGCGATATCGCGCCGCATGTATCCGATTACGTCAGTCCCTTTTCATACAATACCATGGCGCCGTTTCTGTCCGATACGATGGCTGCGCGCCTGAAACCCGAAGATACCGCGCGCGCGCCCGATAAAACCGCGACATTCGCGCGCATCGCCGCCGCGGGAACCGGCATTACGCCGACATCGGCGTACGCCCAAAATGTCGGCGGCGGCGGCGCGCCGGTGTCGCCGGCCTTTGCGGCGGCGAACGCCCCTGCCCCACGGGCGGTTGTGGCGCGCGCCGCGGTCATCTCTCCCCAGCAACAGCCGACGGTTTTCGGGCCGTCAACCATGTCGGCGCCCGCGGTCGCGAATGCGGCGCGCGCCGCCGCGATTTCCAATCCGGGCATGTTGCCGGCCGGAATACAAGGTGGCTTGCCACCCGTAGCCGCGTCGCAAAGCGACGGGCGAAGGGTGGTCGCCCGCGCCGCGATGATGCCGGTCGGCGGCGTAAATACGGGATATGTACCGGCGGCACAGGGTGGCCCGCCACCCATAGCCCCAGAGGGGCGAAGGGTGGTCGCCCGGTCGGCCACCTTTACCACGAACGCCCGGGCGCCGCAAACGACCGATGCGGCCGCAAATACTTTTATACCGAATGTCACGTCGGCCCAATGTTTGGCGGATTATACCACATGCATGGATAGCTATTGCCAACATGACGATACGCTATACAACCGCTGCTATTGCAGCCCGAAATTGGCCGAAATCGACGGTCAGTTTCAACCGGCCATCAACGCCGCGCTGCAACAGATCATCGCGTTGAAAAACGGCGGATCGACGATAACGGACGCCGAAATGGAACAAATCTGGGGCCAAACCTTCAGCGGCAACGCAACCAGCGGGAATTCCCTGGCCGATTTGAACAAAACATTGGCGAATATCGATTGGTCAAGCATGGAGAGCACGGCGCGCGGTCAAAACGCGTTCGTCACCGGCGACCAGTATTGCGTTCAACACCTGGTCGGATGCGCTTATATGGCCCAAAATTTAAAGGATGTATATCGCAGTCAGATCAACCGCGACTGCACCGCGTATCAGGCCTATTTGGAACGATTAAAGACCGCGGCCGAATCGGCGGTGCAACAATTGGGCGGAACAATACCAAACCGATAAGTCGTTGGCTATTGGTCGTTGGTAGTTGGCCAACAGCCAACGACCAATAGATTACTTTACAAAATCTTTCCATGATTCGCGGTCCGCACGGATATACTTTTCGGCGTCGATTTCGCCCTTGTAATTGCGCAGCATTTCTTTTTTGAATTCGCCGTACGGAATCCCTTCGCCGATCAGATACGCCATTTTCGCACTCATCGATTCTATATTCATATCATACGTCGGAATCGCGCCGTGTTGTGCGGCCGCAATGCCCGGCTCGTTCACGTCCATGCTGGCCACGCCGGCCGAGATCTGCGTCGTAACGGCGATCGGAATCTTTTTTTCCGCCAGAAAATCAAGGACGGGGATAAAGCTTTCATGGATATCGCCGACGCCGACCCCGCGCATGATAAAGCCTTTTTTGCCGCCCGTTTCGACCAGAATCTTGATATCGTCCGGATCGATGCCGACATGGTCGGTGAACGACGCGATCACATGCGTCGGGTACGACGAAAAGACCTCTATCTTTCCGCGCGGTTCGTAATTCGCGTTATTGGCGGCCAGCCGCGCTTCGTCAAATTGCAGCACCGCCTTGGATCCGAAACTGGCCAGTGCATTCTGTTGAAAACTGCTGAACGCGTTATAATCGTTGTCGCTGACTTTCTTGACGCGCGTCCCGATCATCACGCTGGAACCCATGACCACGAACACACCCTTCATCCGGGTATGGTAATCGCGCGCGATGCGGATCATGTTTTCGAAATTCTGGTTCGCGTCCGCGCCCTCGACGCCGAACGGAACCTGGGAACCCGTCATGTATACCGGTTTGCCGAACGCTTTCAATCCGAACGAAAGCGCCGCCGCCGTCATCCCCATCGTATTCGTCCCATGCGTGATACAGAACGCGTCATAGTTGTAATGTTCCGCCTCTAACAATTTTAAAATCGCGTTCCAATGATCCGGCGTGACGTTCGTGCTATCTATATTGAAAAGGTTTTTGACATCGATGGAAACGTTGGCATTCTTCGGATTGGCGCGAACATAGTCCAGAAAACCCTGATTCGCGACCGTCCCGACGGAAACATGTTTTCCGTCATTGTCTTCTTGGGATATCGTTCCCCCGGTGGTGACCAGCAATATTTTCATCGGATAAGCCTTTGTTTATCGTTTTGCAAAGTATAAACGGTTTTCGATTAAAAATCAATCATGATCGGCGGGCATTACAAAAATATGCAAATCAATTAGAACGGGTCAGATGCGCCGGGTTCGCAGCCCCGACGTGTATAAATAATACACGAGGGGCTGTGAACACAAGCAGATGGCCCGTTATAATTGATTTGCTCCTTCGCACTCTCGATTATGCTGATAAATGTTCCGGGCCAGGTCGTCGCTGATGACGTCCCAATCGGCCGCGCGGCCCCAAATCGGCGTGCATGGCGGCGGCGGACACTCAATCGGCAATGGTATATTTCGCACGCAGGCGGTTACGAATATCAGCGGTAGCAGTGGTAAGCGTTTCATCGTTTATTTTCCTTTTTTGTTCGGCGACGGCGGCGGCGCGGTCGTTGTTCGTTTTTATAATTGCGGCGTTTTTTGCGGCCTCATTCGCGTTCCGCGCGGCATCAGATGCGGCAATACGTTCCGTGCATGCGACGCGCGCACCGGATCGCCCGATGCCGTATCCCGCAAAATAAGCGGCCATCAGCGCAATCGCCGCCCCCGCGGCAATGATCAGGTATGTTTTCATTCTCTCTCCTTTGGTTGAAATAAAAAAATAAAATCGCCGCATTTGCGGCGATACCTGCCCCCTTGTGGGGCGGGATAGAGTTCTTTACGAGTGAAACGAGTTAAGAACTCTTGGGTGGGGGTGAAAATTTCGGCATTTCAAAATCATATTTACTCTTGAAATATTCATGCGTCGAGATATTCCCGTTTACGATCATCTTTAAATGTTCTATTACCGAATCCAAATTTTTACAGATATATCCGTTTGGAATCCTTATCAGTTTATATCCCTGCGATTCGATAAAATCGGTTCTGCGATTATCATACTGTGCCGCTGCATTGTCGGCATGCTGATCGCCGTCCAATTCGATTATCAGTTTCTGTTCAAAACAGATAAAATCTACGTAATAAGGTCCGATTGGTTGTTGCCGGCGAAACTTTACGCCAAGTTTTTCATCGTTTATCGCATACCATAATTTCTTTTCCGCATTCGGCATATTTTTACGAAGTTCTTTCGCACGGATAATTTGAAAAGGTTTTTCTTGCATTGTACCCCCACCCAAGAGTTGCTAACTCGGCTTCGCCTCGTAAGCCAACTCTTTCCCGCCCCACAAGGGGGCAGGTATCGCGCCATTGGCGCGATTATACCTTCGGTCAAGCATTCATAGCCCTAAAAAAATCTTCATTGGTTTTCGTTGTGCGCAATTTGTCCAGCAGGAATTCCATCGCCTCTAACGTGCCCATCGGATTGATAATGCGGCGCAGCACCCACATTTTCGACAGGATGTCCTTGCTGACCAACAACTCTTCTTTGCGGGTTCCCGATTTCGTAATGTCGATCGCGGGATAGACGCGTTTGTCCGACAGTTTGCGATCCAAAATAATTTCGCTGTTGCCCGTGCCCTTGAACTCTTCGAAAATGATTTCGTCCATTTTCGATCCGGTTTCGATCAGCGCGGTCGCGATGATGGTTAAACTACCGCCCTCTTCTATATTACGCGCGGCGCCGAAAAAGCGTTTCGGACGCTGCAACGCCTGGGCATCCACGCCGCCGGTCAGAACTTTTCCGGATGACGGCATGACGGTATTGTACGCGCGGGCCAGACGGGTGATGGAATCCAGTAAGATCACCACATTCTCGCCCCCCTCGACCAGTCGTTTCGCCTTTTCGATGACCATTTCCGCAACCTGAATATGGCGTGCGGCCGGTTCGTCGAACGTCGATGAGATCACCTCGCCCTTTACGCTGCGGGTCATGTCGGTCACTTCTTCGGGACGTTCGTCGATCAACAGGACGATCAGTTTCACCTCGGGATAATTCGTCGCGACCGAATGCGCGATGTTTTGCAACATCATGGTTTTACCCGTCCGCGGCGGCGCGACGATCAGCGACCGCTGACCCTTGCCCGTGGGCGATATCAGATCGATCACGCGCGCGGATAAACTGCGGCCTTTGTCCTTTTCGTCCGCGACCTCCATCTTTAACATTTCGTCGGGGTACAGCGGCGTCATGTCGTCGAACGACACGCGGTGGCGCAGTTTTTCCGGTTCCGCCCCGTTCACGCGTTCGATGGTTTCCAGCGCAAAGTACCGTTCCGACTCGTTCTGGGGCGCCTGGATCTGACCCTCGACATAATCGCCGGTCTTTAATCCGTATTTTTTAA
>JGI20166J26741_11563918_pt1 | contig 12022 bp, 5 predicted proteins | sample TergutCu122P5_FD_26741 | JGI IMG/M metagenome (IMG submission 26741) | reverse complement strand
AATAAACTGTGCTTTTATTCTGTTTTTTTTAAATGGGGTCATATTGACCCCATGGTACTGTTAACGTAACTTTTTTCATGGTACCGGAGCAGGGTTAAACTTGGCTCGGGTCTATTCTTGAATGTTTGATTTTTTAAAAAGTGCGAAAGTGCCCTAATGTCGAAGTCAACACAAGAAACAACGCAGTGTTTGGGTAATTTGTTATTATACCATGCAAATGTACTTAGAAAATTACAATCAGTTTCATTCCCACAATGTGGCAGGTTTTTATCGTACCTATACCCGTTTGAAATCAAGTGCTTTCGCAAGAGGATTCCCGCGTGTTTGGAAAGGTGAGATGCAACAAACGACATCGCATCTTATCGTTTGCTTTCCTTTTTTTCGTTTTATGCTTGAAGAATTCTCGAGAGATACGGTAAGCAAATCAATGCTGGCAACCGTGCTTAACGGCTTATGTCATAACCACAAATTGCAGAAGAATAAATAAGCTTAAGGGAAAATAAGCTAAAAGATTCTCGGAATTTTGTAGTGGAATTTCTTTCACAAATGATGCGGCTTCTTGTCTGTAACAACGGAATATCACCAGATGAAAGTGAGCATGGAATTGAAACATGAAATATGTAATTGCAGTTCGTTTTACGTGCAACGTGGAACGTGTTCTTTACGTTCAGAGAAACGAGTCGCGGGTGTAATATGGTTGAACAAGCGTTTCCCAAGAGAACAAAAAATGTCATAAGCCAATAGCAATCCTACAGACGGTGAGATGGAAGGCGGACAATGGTAAAGACTCAACAAACGGAACCTCATGCGATTTCGGGTGTGCCAGCAGGTGAAGTCGGGAAAGCTGCCATCTGACTGCATTACTCGAAAATTGGTACCTTAGAAAGCTGTTTTTATTCATAATTTATTTTAAAGTCATATGCTTGTTTGGCTTCATGATGTGACATGCTTCGTCCGTCGCAGTCCTCCTCTGTAGCTGTTACACATTTTAGAATTTAGAATCAAGCCTTCAGAGACGAAAACTAAAATGAATTATATATAAATATTCAGTTCGTACCGCGCTGTAAACACTGTCCATCTCGGATATGAACGCCACTGATTTAATGTTGTATTGGGAAATAATCCGTGTGTGCTGGATATCAATAAAAATACATGAATGCACTCTGTGGACAGAATGTAGGACTCCTAGAGTGATATCTTCGCTCTTCTGGGATGTTACGCAGCTTAGATTGGTAGTTACCGACGTTTCGGGACAAACTGTCAAGCCCATATTCAGGGGTTAAGCAGTGCTTGACCCTTGAATATGGGACTGATAGGCTTTTCCGAAACGTCTTTAACTAGCTACCAATCTACGCTGAAGAGCGAAGATCTTATTTACACCGCGGCGGAAACCTGAAATCACAGCAGTTAAGTAGCCCTTGGGTGTTAAAGGGTTATTTCTTCGTCCTTAAATACGAGTAATATCCGTATATGAAATGATCAGCACGCGGCAAGGTAAGAAAGGGCAGAGTACGGCACCCGGACATACCTTGAGCTGCGTAAGGGCCAAAGATTGCAGTGTTGAGGCTGCAGGACCTAGGGGATATTTTTTCCCCGGCATGCAATCATTGTTTCTATGGGGCTGTATGTCATTGCGCTTTTATAAGAGTCCACCTTTCAACATTCATAACGTTCTTTCTAAACGTTCAAACAATTGCTGTCCCTGATTGAGTGGCTTCTTTTCCGACGATGAATAAGTAGATGTATGACTCATCTTGCGTGTTTGCCATCTGCTTTATACATTCTCGAGGGGGCCTTGGTCGGGTTTAAATATTTCAGTATTGGTCCGTATTTTGATTTTTCCGTCTCTTGTGCGTCATCTGTTTCAAACATGAAAGCTCCATATCGACATGGCAAAACATACTGCCATCGGTCTGGGCAACAAACGTCTTCACTCTTGTTTGCACTAAAATGAAACAGTGGGTGGCAGTATCCGTCAGTGTTCACGTGTAACAACGTCGAAACTGATAAAGAAATGTCGATGAAATTTAGTATTATATATATATATATATATATATATATATATATATATGTGTGTGTGTGTGTGTGTGTGTGTGTGTGTGTGTGTGTGTGTGTGTGTGATACATTTACCCGAACAGTTGTCCGGTTAATTTAATGCGTACTCCGTGTGTGTCCAATATACAGGGTGATTCATGACTTATGGACATTACAGCAGGAGATGACTTCCTAGGTCTTTGTGACCAAAAAAATTTCATGTAAACACGTGTCCGATTTTGGATGGTTACGGAGTTAGGGCCGCATGAAACTTAGAATAGAGGGTAGGAATTGTTGAAAATAAATGGAACAATGTAATAAACAAGCATAAGACCGAATAAATTGAAAGTGTAAATTTGACACAACTTCATGATATTTCCTTCAGTTTACACAGACCTCTGCTCTAAGCAGGATTTCGGAAATACCACCGAACCAACCACAATGATGTATTTTAACTGATTATTTTAATAACTATAACTTTAGCAAGCTCAAATAATACGCTCCCTGATGATGATGATTGAAACGAAACAAGTAGGAGCTGTCTTAATGTAAATTTTAATATTCTTTTAAAGCAACTCTATTGTGCATCAGTTGGTAAATAAAAGACTTTGAAAGTTGACGCAATGTTTACTACGAGAGAACCTTCGTACCGATAGGTATACGTACGTATGTATGCCTTTCAATGTATATAAAATACATCCTGTGTATAGATTTTAAATATGAATTTTAAACTTAAAAATTTTCATGATTATTATGATTTTATGTAAACACTATGGGATCCCATAATGTGTGTACACGCTAAATGTACCTCGCTGTAGTTAACATTGGCCTGAAGATGGTTTTGTAGAAACCGAAACATGTAGCCAAAAAACTAATGTATTGGTGTTGTTTTAAGACGGAATAAACGAATAAACCATTTTATTGAGTATTAAATAACACAACGGGATGGCTTATGTTAAAATTCGAACTATTTTTGTGGTTTGGACGTATGGAAACCAGCGATATTCACGGAACAGCAAAGTACCGGTGAATCAGGGCCTGAGAGTAGAGTAGAGTAGAGTAGAGTAGATGGAAACTTTTATTAAATTTAACAGCAGCTATATCAGCGTATCTGGGACAACCGAAGAAACACCATTCATGAAATAGCATCCGAAATAATCATCAGCCATATAATTCAATGATGGAAAAATGGATTAGGGACCAACCGAAAGTACAGAATGCGGCCGAGACTTGTGTGAGTTTATAAAGATGTACGTAAATATTATTTGCACTACATGTTTCTTGTTCTGAGTTTTGTAAATATGGCTTGATGATGGTCAGTCGACCGAAATATGTTGTCAAGAGTAAATAAGTAAATGAATATTGTTGTGTTTGACTGAAACCAGAGACTGTTTTGTTTTCTTATAGCGATTTCTCTAGTTATCAAGGTCGAGAGGAATTTTTCCAGTTCTGTTTATTTACAGCACAGTAGTGCAACATGGAACAGTGGTCACTGCAGAATTTATAAGTGATAGTACAACGCAAAATGCCCGATCCTGGTGGCCGCGCGGTCTAAGACGTGTTTCTGGGGCCGCTCGCTTGCAGGGATTTGGGGGTTCGAATCCCACCGGGGGCATGGATGCCTGTCTCGTGAGTGTCAGGTATAGGTCTCTGCGATGGGCTGACCACTCATCCAGAGGAGTCCGAATGAGTGTGTTATGTCATAGTGACTGTGTTATGTCTCAATGAGTGTGTTACGTCTCAGTGAGTGTGTTACGTCTCAGTGAATGTGATATGGAATCCTCAAAGGTGAGGAAGCCTAGGCCTACTACGGCTGTCGAGCGATAAAAAAAACACACCAAACGCGTCAGTACTGCTGCATGTTGTGTTAGTGAGCTGCAGTAGAGAAGTACGTGAGCCGTTGGACCATTTATATTGGAAAAGAGGATGGTTATGTGGAGAACTGAGATTTATGTAACTGTAATTGGTTTGTGTTTCCAGAAATTGTAATAGAATTGCTTTCAAGATTTTTTTATTTACTTTCGTTGTGACCGAAGCACAGATCGAATTTTGTAATATATGTAACGAATGGCTCGTTTTGCGGAAACGGAGCGCTTACCGTAAAAATGGGACTAAAATGTCGATAAACGTCACAATTTTTATGCGCTTTCGCAAAATTTGGAAAAGTGGATATTACCTTCATGTGTGTCTGTCTGTCCGTCCGTCTTCGTGGAACTCCTCAACTCCCACTGGATGGATTTTCATTAAATTTGGTAATTGAGTATTTTTCGAAATTTTATCGAGAAAAGTCAAGTTTATTTAAAATCTGACAAGCATATTGGGTGCTGTACATGAAGACCTATGTACATTTTTGATAATATGTGGCCGAAGACCTTCTTAAATGAGAAATGTTTCGGAAAATAATTGCAGAGTAACTCAAAACACACCTTTTGTGTTAAAAATAACGTTGTTCCGAATTACGTGAATTTATGAGATAATGTTGAAACATGCTGAAGCCGGACTGGCCACAGATGATAATAGGACCCATGCGCATTGCATGCTGGATACTTAAGACTACAGACGCACACTCAAAATGTGTAATTGCTTTTCCACGGCAAGTGGTTGGCAGAAAGCGCCTGAACGTTAGCGTTATACATACATGGCGTCTCTTGTTTAATTATTTTTCGCTTTTACCACGTATATTTAACTAAATACAGTGGCGCCATGCATGACTGCAGTATTGTAACAGTTATGATATTACAGTAATTACTGAAACCTGAAATGCGGGAGCGCCGGGAGTAGACAAAATTGAAAGTAAGACATTTGAACAGTGTGTAGTCCAGTGGCGATCTCGCGTTGAAACAGTAGCCTGATGTATATGATTTGTGCTGTCACATTATTCTGAATATTTTGATAGAATTTTACTCCCTAAAACGTGTCGTTAAATTTCTTTGTAATAAAACCAACTAGATGCACAAATTTCACACATTTATTTTGTCATGAAAATCTACATGTTTCGGACAGTTCGTCTGTCCATCGGCAGGAGTTTATTCACTGTACACTCAGCAATGGTATATGTCATACAGGTTTGTAGACAGCCCTGGTCCTGCTCGAAAGCTGTGTACAAACCTGTATGACATACGCGTATACCATTGCTGAGTGTACAGTGAATAAACTCCTGAAGATGGACAGACGAACTGTCCGAAACATGTAGTTTCATAACAAAAATAAATTTGTGAAATTAATGCATCTAGTTGGTTTTATTACATGAACGTAAAATTTTCGTTAAATATTTGCTTCAGACGGGGTATTTTGAAGGTCGTCATGTGTAACCGTGTGTATGTTCAACATTCATTACCGGTGACGTACGATGTAATAGATTGTTTGTCTTGCAGTACGTTAGGCCTTGTACACGTATCAGTTAAATAAGTCATTTTGGCGTCACTTATTGTGGCATCCGCGCAGGTGTCGCCGTGAAGTTTGTTGTTGTTCGCGTAGTAATGGTAGAAAAGAGCGTGGAACGAACTGAATGCTGTGTGTATGTGTACAACAGAGCAAGCTGGCTGAACGGGTGAAGCTTCGCGAAGTGGCGAGTTTGAAAGCGGCCGGGACGCCGTCTGTCTCGGCTGACGTTGTCTTCACTTACTCCCGACCAGTGTCGGTATTGTATTTAAATCAATCCACGACTCTCCTTTCCACGCCCCCCTTTTTTTAAATTCACTCTTATCGAGATTTTTTATGTGTTTTTTGAGGCGCTTTCGCAAAATTCCAAAAAGACTATTAGCTGCGTCTTTCTTCTAAGAATAGGCATTTCTTTACCACGGAGGCGTTAATTATGTTTGTAGTAGTGTAAGGCACGGTATCTTTCCTTGTCCTGTTCAGTTATGTTATTTTATTTCTACTCTTATTTGTTTTTCTATCATAGTTAACACGCAGCTGTGACAAGACGTCGCTGATTTATGTACACAAGCTGTTTACTCGTAAACAAAAACAGAAGAGTGATGAATTGTTCCATAGTAGCAACAGCGGCATAACAACTAAAGTACTTTAAGTTGAATTGTGTGTTACTCATGTCGTGCATGTTCTTACAACCAATATATCAACGACATGTTTCCGCACCGGTGCCGAAATATGTAGGAATTGAGATATGTCATAAATTGTGTTTCACGGAGTGCGTTATGTTGGATGGTACAGTATATTGCTTATATTAAGGTGTTCTGTTTCCTTTGCGTTATTAATATAAATGAATTTATTGCAGTCAACGCAACATGTGTGTTCTGATAGAATATAAAGGCTACATGTTTCGGCTAAACCAATTAGCCGTCATCAAGCCCAATCACAGGAATATATATATATATATATATATATATATATATATAGTTTTTCCATGGCGCAACTGCCCCAGTGGGCAAAGGCCTCCGCATTATCGAGGCTTCACGATCACACTGAATGAGGCACACCACACTTGGTTGGACTTCTCTGGACGAGGGATCAGCCCGACGCAGAGACCTTTATTTGACAACGCACAACACTCACAAGAGACATACATCCATGCCACCGGCGGGATTCGAGCCCACAATCCCAGCAAACGGTCGGCAGCAGATGAACGCCTTATACCACGTGGTCTTTGAGATCGGCAGTTTCAAGGCTAGAAAAGGTGCATTTCACAGCTGTGTTTTGAGTATGATATCCCACCCTTTACAAGGTAAAAACCCGTATAATGTTGGTGTAGAATGCCTGAAATGGAGGCATTCCTTTTCAGGTATTTTACACATTTTAGACCAGTAATACCCAAAGTGTGCCTCAGGGATCCTAAGGGTTCCGCCGCAAGTTCGCGGGGGATCCGTGGATACATTTCTGTAGTTGTTACTCGGAAGGTTACTTATTTTTTAAATTAATCCTAGACGCAGCTGGATAAATTTTTCAAGAACAGCAGTACTCGGCTATGGGTCCAGTGGTCGCTGCATGCACCACCATGTTTAACATTAACAACGATCCGTTCTGCCCCCGTGTCTGAACACGAACAACGTCATTTCCTGTACAGAATTAATTCATTGGTTTTTCACAACCAGGATGGATTGTTGAATGTGCGGTAAGAAGGGAGAAATTTAATACAATCCAGGGTTTTCTCGGTCCGTAGAGGGTTAATACACACACACACACACACACACACTCTTACTTACTTACTTACTTACTTTTTACTTACTTACTTACTTACTTACTTACTTACTTACTTACTCACTCACTCACTCACTCACTCACTCCATGGAGCAGATTCTTTCTTGAGAAGCTTACCGGTTTTCAACTAGTCAAATTCCCCGCATTTTATGGAACCCGACGGTTCATTACCGCATTCACAATTGCCCGCAACCTGTCCCTATCCTAAACCAACTCGATCCACTACATCGTACTTCCTGAAGATCAATATTATTATCGTCCCATCTATGCCTGGGTCTCCCAAGTGGCTTTTTGGCCTTTTCCCCTCAGGTTTCCCCACCAAAACTCTGAATACACCTCTCCTCTCCCCCATACGCGCTACATGCCCCACCTAACTCATTCTTCTCGCTTTTATCACCCGAACAATATTGGGTGAGGAGTGCAGATCATTAGGCTCCTCATTATGTAGTTTTCTGCACTTCCCTGTTACTTCGTCCCTCCTAGGCTCAAATATTCTCCTCAGCATCCTATTCTCAGACACCGTCAACCTGCGTTCCTCCCTCATTGTCAGCGACCAAGTTTCACACCCATACCAACATACACACTAAAACATTAAAAGTTTAGGGCCTGGTCTACCAGGACGCTGTGCCGGTAGGTCGAGACCTCTTAGCTTCGTCATCACTTTCAGACCAACCATGACCGACACCTTCGGTTGTTTTCCTCGGGGTTACAGCAGCTGGAACGTGAAGCTGAGAACTCGCCCCCGTTTAGTGGTGATGTGCCTTCTCGAAGTAGCGATTAAACCGAATTGATATATATCTAAGTGCGATCTGTCGGTACACTGCATTGTAAGGAACACACTCGTAAGGCCTGTTTATCGCAGATAAATATGTGCTCTTCTTATTTTAACGTTCGTTGCTCTGCTAAGTACACGTGTATGGATGCATGTGAAGAAGCAATTTAGACACTTCGTGCACAGGAACATGACGGTTCATACACAACACTTGACTTTGTCAGACGTGAGATATAGGAGGCTGCGACGGACTGCTAATGGTTGTGATTATGAAAGCAAGAAATACCTACAGAATTTGTATAGCGAAATTTCCTGTTGTCGACCTTAGTAGCGCTAATTTTACGTAATTCCTTCAACGCAGTCAGAAATATATGAGTCCAACATGGCGTTAATGCAATACCAGTGTTTATTACCACTAGAGTGGTAAAGGTAAAGCAATCCTTGTACAGACCTGGACAGGCTGTGAGGGTTCCAAGAGGTTGAGGCTCCCATATTTCAGTTACAATAGGCGCATGAAGATCCCGTACGCACCGTCCGCCTTTACCCCCCAGGATATATTCCTGGTACTTATTTCTGTTAGAGTCTGACTGGACCCCAGAGCCGTAGTACGGCCGGAAGGATTATGTCAATGAAAAATTCCAACGAAAACATCGGGAATCGAACTCTCTACCGCGTGCGCCCAATAATACTGTGGGCCATTGAATTTCTGTGCGGCATAGGCAGTGATCACGACCCAGACATTGACGGCCAAAGGGCGCTGAGTGATAAACTACTGGTCAACAAATATGATTTGTGTGAGTTATCTGCTGAAGGTCAGACCGTTGTAACATGGCGCAGAGGTCACTCTAGAACCGTCTCCATAAGGAGAAGATTGTGAGTTTATAAAGTGCGGAGTGCTACAAGTGAATTTCTTGCAGCCTTGCTTCGAAAAATAACAACGGATCTTCACTTCCTCTCCGACGTAAATATGGCGTCCGGATGATGTATGTATGTGTATATCGGGTTCAAAACGTTTTTCTACGTTGTCCAACACCTAGACTCCATTGCTTTCTTTATTCCTTCCATCCAGATTTTCTTCGGTCTTCCTCGTGCTGTCTTTTGTTTTGGCATCCACTTCATTGCTATTTTGGGCACTCTTCCTTTTGCCATTCTTTGAACATGGCCGTACGATGTGAGCTGGTTCTGTTCAATCTCTTTTATAATTGTTTCCTCTAGTCCAGTTTGTTGTCTTATAGTTACCTTTCTAATTCTATCTTTTCTTGATATTCTAGAGGATCTTCTCAGGGTATCCATCTCTGTAGCTTCAACCCGTCTTTTATTATTTTCTGTGAGTCTCCATGTTTCGGCACCATATAATAAACTGCTTTTAATGAATGCATTATAGATGTTCAATTTTCTCTTCTTTCTTATGTCTTATGTCCAAAATTAAAAAAAAATATATATATATTTCAGAAATGATTTTTAAGTTGGGCACTGATACATGTCAGTAGCATACGTAACAATGCATTGCATGATTTGACCTTAATTAAAATGATTGTCCATCGCTTCGTGGGTACAGGGGATTTCTTAACCTTTTAAAGCCTACTGGTTACTTGATGTTCCATCATGTTTAACATTCAAAATTGTACGTTCTGCCCACACACTGTATTTATATGTTTTGTATTTATCCTAAAAGCAACAACACATTTTGCCCTGTGTAACATTACTGGTTTATATAACTGATAAGAAAAGTGTTTACTGCGCGGTACGAACTGGGTCTTTAAATAAAACATTTTACGCCTCATCTTTAGAGGGTTCATTAGGTGTTCGCCAATTAAAGAAGTTCCTCAGTTATTGTAAGCAAAATAGTGTTACTTTAATGTAAATTGACATATAATTAAGTTACTTTTTATTAATTTATTTATTTTTCTTCTCAACTTCTTTATATTCATTCTTAATTCGTTAGCGTGGTTAAAATATCCGTTTAGTTTTGTACTACAACCGTATTGCGAATTAGATGTGTGACGCAGTTTATGCAAAAGAGAGAGTTGGGCTGTCGATAGCAAAGTCGCTGTTTCACTTTGTTGAGGCAAAGGACCAAAGTCAGGCCGCAAAAGGTGACCTACTTTAAATCTAATTTGTCATCCAGACCGACCAACTTGACAGGTATCATGCATTTTAACGTCAATTTGTTTCTAAGGCTAGGCACACGTCGAGACGCACATAATGCAGGACACGTAGCAGGGGACAGGACGGCACCAGCGCGGAGCTGTGCATGCCCGCGTGGGTTCGTGCCCATCGCAGAGATTTCCGATTATGCGTGTTAAGGCAGCCGCACCTTCCGGAAGTACCTCTCTTGTTAATGTACTGCAATGGTAGTGTAGGTTGCTGGGATTCACGTCCTTCAGCCAGCACATCACTTCCGATGAGATTTTGGACACAATCTGTTCCCTCTTTAGCCTGAAATAATTAGCAGCTTAAATGTTTCATCTTGAAATTTATAATTTGGAGAATTTACCATGCGAATAGCCTTCTTTCACGTAGTGGTTTATTGCGACAAGACAGAAGGAGCTTTGAACAAGGAAAAGTGCCCAAATTGTGTCTCAGGATGAGCTGCCCATATCTGCCCAGGCCCGTCCTCCTCCTACATCCCTGTGTGCACCGTTCCAACCTTCCCAAAGAATCACATTGCGGACTCGGTACAGAGACATTGAAGATAATGGCTTTGAATGTCGTTCAGGATGTGGCTGGCAGTGATGATCGATGTGGTTTCCCACGCTGTCAGATAAATTCCTAAACATCGCTTTCAAACATACTGCAGCTGTCGCCTTCCAAATCCTTAATATTCAACATACGTGACCATCATCATGTTTCATGCGACGCAATGTAAACTCTGAATATTTGTGCAGCGAAACAGCTGTCCCAAATTCTGAATTCAACCCTCGACTTGCTGAGCCTCAGTATCTTCCGTCAAGATAAGCGGTCAGCTTCACCCTGCGGCCTCTTTACTTCGAGGATCTAGTTCCTGGTGTATGTTGCATTGGACACTGCTTGAGTAGCAGACGTAAGCGTGATGAAGAACAAAAACTGATACGATTTTTTTTTTAAATCGAACGTCGGCTCTATGAAAATCTGCAAAGTGACTCAATAGAAGAAACTAAATTTCAGCTTGTAAAATCGTATGTTAAGGGGAACGGTTAGCAACAAAGACTGTAGGACCGAGTAATCGGGGTTCGATTTCCAGAAGGAGCAAAACCGCCTCCGAGGCCAACCCAGCATCCTATTTAATGAGTACTGAAGGTTAGATCCGCGGAGTTAAAGAAGCCGTAGCATACAGCTGGCAACTCGCCTGTTTCTAGTTTCTAGGTTATTGAAATTATTAGCTATACCTTCACTCCCACACGTGCATTAATGTCATAGTACATACAGGAGCAAGTGCACGTTTACGTTGAACGATAAGGATCACCCTCGGGAGGCTCGATAAATGCACCTCTGGTACTGTGTGGATTGGGCATGGGGTCTACAAACATTCAGCGTTAAGGAGAAATATGATGTAACGTGTCTAAAAACAAAGATATGTGGGATTTTTCCGACACACAACGACACCAAATATTAACACTTGCTGTAGCCTTGAAATGCATACACACTTCTTGGCATGTCTTACCCAACAAATGAGCTTCGTAATACTATACACATGACGCACATTAACTCCTACATGTTTCGGCACCGAGGTGCCATCTTCATGGAGTTATTATAACATGTTTACAAGCTAACTTGCCAGTACATGTATTGTTCGTTCTTGTATGTGTAATTAAAGCATTAGATTGTGAAATTTATAATCTGTTAACTAAAATAATACTAATGTAATGACAGGACGATGTCGTTTTAGGTCATATGGAATCAAAACCGATGTTTGTATGTGTGTGTGTGTGTGTGTGTGTGCGTGCGCGCGTGCGCGTGTGTGCGTGCGTGTATATATACGCGCGCACACACACACCTCCTATATATATATATATATAGGTGGTGGATACAAACATTTTCATATATATATATATATATATATATATATATATATATATA
>JGI20166J26741_11563807_pt1 | contig 12026 bp, 11 predicted proteins | sample TergutCu122P5_FD_26741 | JGI IMG/M metagenome (IMG submission 26741) | reverse complement strand
ATTTGTAGCTAAAATATTGTACTTTACTTCCTACTTTCGTTTGTTTAAATACATGGTCTCTTTTTCTAGATATTTCACTGTGTGCATTACTTATCAGCCGTCCCTCGTATCGTATCTTAATACAACAGTCTTTCGGGTTGTGTTGGTCGGTATGATCACAGAGCAGCAATAATATGTGTACTGTTTTGTATGCACACTTATTCAGTATTGAAGACAAACATGTTGAGGAGCAGTAGGTTAAGTCCAGGTCGTTACTGCATTACATTTATTGTACATGTGGTGCAAGAGTAATGTAAAGTGACCATTTGTCCCAGATTTTCAAGGACTGTCCCCAAATCAGGCTTACGTCCCAGGCTAATTTTGTCCCCGTTTTCTATATTCTTAATTTTTATTCTGTCTTCCTTGTAATATTCTTTAGAACAGAGACTTTTTTGGATCTTGTTAGTGACTTTCCCATTGAGGAGATGGCAACAATGTTGCACATGGAGTAGTAAAAACAGTAAACATTTATGTAAGATATAAACAACATGTCTGTAATGTGTGTTTCATTCTAAATGTTATTTTAGTGCTGTCCTTATCCCAAAATAGGCCAAGGAAAAAATGGTCACATAAAGAGTAAAGGCATTTCTATTTCTTCACATAATCATCTTTAAGTTCCACATATTTTATCCATCATCATATGAACTTCTGTAAACTGTGCTGCATATAAGTTTTCAGAAGTCTGTGCTTGGGAGGGGGGGTGGTTGTTGAAGTGCTTACCAGCACATTTTGTCACAAACATTTAACTGTGATGGTTCCAGTCTTCTGGGATGTTATGCTGTGTCATTGGCTAAATGTTTTGAATAACTGTAGTGCCTTTTGAATCCTCAGCAACACTGCTGTGAGAGCCACAGATTTTGCAACTTTTATTGTCTTTGGGCTGTGTATTGGCTGGATACTTTCTTGCTGAAGACTCATTTATCTTCAGAGTAAGCATAGTGTGCTCTTGCAGCTTGTCTTTGAAGTTATTTCACGCTATTTATGTAACATGACAGAGTGTTGTCTGTGGTGTGATGTGATATGAGTGGTGCTAACATAGTTGTCAAAAAGACAATATACTTATCTTTGTAACAACAAATTTAGCAGTTTTGTGTGACCTATGGTGTATATTAGTATTGTATTTACTGTTACTTTACATTGTTGTGAAGTACTGTATCTCCCCTGAGGGAATAATATAAATTGCAAGTGCTTGGGAATGAAACCCTAACTAAAGTAGCTGGAGCTACGGCAGAATAAGTGCGGCCTGGAAAAAATTACATCATGTAAATTCAATACATCAACCAACAAATGCACTCAATAAAATACAACAAAATACAAATTGTAAAACACATTTCATGATAAGTATCAAACGCATACATGTTTGGGCACTGAATTGTATTTTATTATTTGTGTTGTACTGCACTTTACTGAGAGCATTTGGTGGTTAATGTATCGAATGTAGGAATGTGCATGGTATAACATAAAATTTACATCATATGAAATTAGTGGTTATATGCTTCTGTGATGTAAATCAAGGAGGTTCAAACAGGCTTGATATGTATACAGTAGATGTGGGACTTACAAATGCATACTCTAGGTAGCTGGGAATTTGCTTACCCACTTGGAGGGCTAGGGAGGACATGAAGGAATAATATTAAAGTGGATTTTCAGGTAATATGTTGTGGAGATGTGAACTGAATTGAACTGGCTGAGAGTAGGGTTATATGATAAGCTTTTGAGTTAGTAAAGTTGGAACTTCTGTCCTGTTGCTAGAGACTTTGTCATGCGAGTTACATTCTGTACACCATGAAAATAGAATTTTTGGTAAATTAATTACATTCCATATAAACGCCATTTATTTGGCAGACTGGCACTATTACCCATGTTGCTGAAATTTGGGGATTTAGAATTTAAGAGAATTAGGAAATTCAGTTAACATTGAATACTCCCATAATGTGTGGGATACAAGTGTCACTTGTTAAAGTGAGTGTTTGATCTAATTCCTTGTGAAGTATTTCCCCTGAAACCAATATTCTTTACACTTTATTTCATATGCAAGGTTTTATGATCCCTTGAAGTCACAAATCCATGATGCTGATTGTATATTGGAACAATATAATTGAAGAACTTTACATGTAGGCTTTAATGGATGTTTGGATTTAAAACCAAAATTGTGATCAAAATGTAGGGGCAAGCTATGGAAGCATGGTGCATTGATACATATGGCTCAAATTGGTTCCAGTTATGGTATTATATTTGTATTTACCTGTATTATTTTAAAGAATATTATATTACACTACATTAATAGAATACATTTTACATATATTATTTACATATACAGTTTTTGTGATATAAACTTGGAATACATTTTAGTTTCACTTGTGTCCCTGTATATTAAAACTATTTTACATTCCAGTAATGTTAATAGGCAGTAGAAGTTGTATGTTAATTGTATTTTATATGTTACATGTGTGTTCAGGATTGTTTTAAATTTATGCATGCTTTATACATTATTCCTGAAACTTGTTGGGCCTATGTGATAATTTGTTGCCTATAACAGTATTATAAAATTAGAATAATAGGTAATTTATAATGTAATCATATTATTCCACTGTGAAGAAAACAGTGGCAAATCCTGATCCAGAAGTCGGGTATAGTGGAACAGTACACAATGTGGTATTGAACTGTTCTGCTACACCTGACCTCCAGATCAGGATTCACCACAGAAGAAGGACGAGTACTGATGTGGAAATAATCACTGTGCAGTTGCTAATACTATGTGTTGCACTGCTGCAGAAAAATTATTAATTGAAACAGCTTTCATAGTAATTTATTGATTACTTCTCTGACTACACTGTTAAAAGCAGTGGCAAAAAATGTTAATAGAATAACAGAGATTCTGTAATGTTTTATAATGAACTCTTGAAGAGACTGATACAGTTAAGCAGATAGACAGTAAAATACATACCTAAAATGAAACAATGAACTCTTGTGAAGACTAATAGTGCATTAACTGGTGAAGAGTGGATTTCTGGAGACATATTTCTCAGTTGTTTATTGCACCTAATGTCAGAACCATTGAAATGTGACTTGTATTCTATCAAACATAACAGACTTTTAGGCTCTCTCAAGAGGTGTAACCTTATCACATCATATCGTATCATTTATTTCTTTTCGTAGATCCGTACAGGATTACAAAATCCACATGGGTATGGAAATAGTCACATTTTTAGAAACAAGAAGTCAGACATCACAAAAGTGTACAACAATCACACGGTCCAGTACAATATTTGAGGTTTCATCATAATACAAATTATTTAATATAATAAAATATAATGAAAGATATAATAAAATATAATAAGACAATGGCGTACGTAAGAACCATTTAAAGGTACTCATTGAACAGGAGCTAGTTCACTGCTTTGCAGATAATGTTTTGAATCTTCATCTAGTTATATATACAAATAAATTTGTGATACAGATTAGTAAATAAGGAAAAGGAACATACAATGCCAAAAAAAAACTTTCCTATGTCTATCCAAATCATATGTAGAAATTTAACTTTTGTGAAGTTCAAAATATTCATCCAAGGAATAAAAGGAATTTTCATATAAAAATATTTGTGAAACCACTTTAAGTTCTTGGGATTATCGGACTCTGTTTTTATATAAGAGGGAAGCATATTAAACACCTTAACACTTAAATAGTACACTCCCTTCTGGTATCCAGTCACATTCACAGAAGTTTGGTGAAAGTTTGTATGTTGTCTGGTGTCAATGTGATGTATCTCAGAATTTACCAGGAATTGATTCTTATTTCTTATCATAAACAAAAGAAGGGGAAAAATGTATTGAGAAGGGAGTGGTAAAATTTTCAAGTTAGAAAACAGTTTTCTACGTGAATCTCTACTTCTACAACCCATCGTGATTCTAATAATCTTCTTTTGCAACCTGAAAGTCTTTATACTGTCAGGAGAGTTCCCCCAGAACAACAAACCATAGGTCATTACAGAGTGTAAATAGGAATAGTAAATCATTTTCAAAGTTTTTATTGTTCCAAACAGTGTAACTGACCTCATAGCATAACAAGCTGAGCTTAGTTTAGACTTAATACATTCAATGTGTGTTTTCCAGGAAAGATTATTATTAATAAATAGCCCAAAAAATTTTGTTTCATTAGCTATACTTATTTGTTTAACTTCATATTTAATTTGTATGTCAATGGTGCATTTACTTTTATTAGTAAATTGAATGAAATAAGTTTTGTCAAAATTCAAAAAAAGCAAATTTGATTGAACTACTTATTTAGTTGTTCAAAAACTGTATTAAGATCACTGTGCATTTGAATATTATTTGGGCTTGTAAGTAAGATGCTGGTGTTGTCAGCAAATGAAATAAGAAGAGCTTTGTGTTCTATGGCCTCAGGTAAGTCGTTGATATATACTAGAAAAAACAATGGGCCCAAAATTGAACCCCGTGGCACCCCATATTTTATTTTGGTCCATTTTGAGTCTGTGTTTGAATTACGATATGAGTTAGTAATTTGAACTCTTTGATATCTATTCTGGGCATAAGATTTGAGTAATACTTTAGCCTTGCCACATATACCATAGTACAGTAGTTTTGACAGTAATATGTCGTGATTAACAGAGTCGAAAACCTTCTCCAGATCACAAAAGATGCTGCCAGCCATTGTTTTAATGTTTAAAGCATTTAATATTTCATTTGTTATTTTAAAAATGGCATCTTCTGTTGCTATACCTTTTCTAAAACCAAACTTGTTTCTCACAAGTAACTTATTAGTTTTAAAATGTTCAGTTAGTCTAATATGTAAAGCTTTTTCAAAAACCTTCGAGAAAGAACTCAATAGTGATATAGGCCTATAATTTGTTGGATTCATTTTTTCTCTCCTTTCTTGTATATAGGTTTTATAATTGAGAACTTCATATGGTCAGGAAAAATTCCTGACAAAATAGACTTATTACAGTTATAAGTTAGCAGTGAGCATATGTAAATGGCACTAATTTTTAGTAGTTTAGTAGAGATCCCATCAAACCCATAAGAATTTTTAGTGCTTTAATTATGGATGTGATTTCCTTGGTTGAAAATGTCTTAATAATCAAAGATGGGGGTGAATGAACATAATTTTGTTCCAAATAATAATGGAAAGTAGGAATCTTTTCATTATTAGTCTTGTTATTTACATTGTTTTTACTTATTTTATCAATTATAGCTGAGAAATAGTTGTTGAAGGCATCTGCTATATCTTGTTGTCGTTTTAAGGGTTTACTGTCAGTCATTAGCTCTTGTGTACCAGTTTGAGAATGTTGATTATTAGATAGCTTCTTAATAATATCCCAAGTAGTTTTACATTAATTGCTTATAAATTGGTTCATAATGAATGCCACCATTTATTGTCTTATCTCTTTATCTGGCAAGGTGAAGGATACCACAACTCTCATGGTATGGGATGCTGATAGACATAACAGCAGTAATTTATGTAGGTTTATAGATGGTATTAATATAATATTCATTTTAACATTTGGTTGAGGATGATTGTAGAGGTGAGATTATATAAGTTCCTCATAGTTTATTAATGTGGACAGACTGTACACTGGTATATTTCACTTTGCCACTGTATCCCAGAACAACCTCCGTTCTCAGTTACATTCCTGTCCAGCTGGTTCAAGAGATTCCTTCTCTAAGGAGTAAAGCATCTGGTGAAGAACATGTAATTTACCATTCAGATCCATCTGGCACTGAAGTCTAGACTGAAAACTTTATGCAAAGGGACAATTTTAATTTTAACTTTGTTGTAAGTTGCTTATGTCAAATACAGAGAAAGGATATATGCCTGTTACAGTGGAAGTGATTATGCCTGTGACATCAGCACGTAAATATATCTCTAAAATTTCAGTGTTTTAACCTTTATCTTACAAGGTTGAGTATTTAAATTGTAGCATAAGGTTTATGAAAAATGTGAGTATTATTTATGCAGAAAAAGATAAAATTATGGAATAAGTGGCATTTTGTGGAAAATAAAACAGAGATTTTGCAGCATGTCTTAAAAATGCATTAAATTTCTTTGTTTCCTAAACATATAAAATGAATTACTAGAGGTGTTTTCCTATGTACATTCACGTACATGAACACGGGTCTTCAAAAGGTTCATGTGAAAATACTGAGTATCGGTTTTGTTGTTCATAATTTTGAATGTGTATATTTAGATCAGCTGGACAACATGATATTAAGTTGCCTCAAAAGGTTCTGTCACTTCTTAGAGAATGCAGATGACAAAATTGTGCTGTTGTGATTACAGAAAGTTTACAGATATGCTGAACATTGAACTGTATTGTAAAAAACATGTGTAAGTTTGTAACAAATAAATGCTCTTGAGCAGAACATAATTTGCTGAATGTATTACAGTAGCTTCTTTGTTAGATTCTTTATGAAACACAACTTAGAGAAAAATTTGCAGATTATCTTAATTATATTTTATTCAAGTGTCCAATTTTTATACTTTATTTTAAGCATGTAACAGACATTTGTTGTTGTGAATTTCAAAACTCTTTCTTTCACTTCAAATAATCATATTGATAATACTGTTCCTTCCATTCTACCAAATTTAGTTACTGCAAAGACCTGCATGTCCATGTGACTTTAGTTTATAATATGTGCATAGTTTCTTACAAATTAACATTTGTTAAAAAGAAGTATTACCAGTATGTTATGCAAAGTGACTGTGTGTCTGGATCTTTGAAAAGGTGTAGCAGATACTGCAAAGGGTGTTGCTCAACACAAATGCTTTATTTTCATAAAATTAATAGAGTCAATTATAATTTTATTGGCTGAAGCAGTATGGTGTCCAGTTTTGTTTTTCAGCAAGACATTCTAAATTAACTCACATATTGTTAAATCCTGATATTTAACTGATCAGTTGAAATTTTCATTATAAATTTAATTATATTTCACAAAATACTATGTATTAAATTTAACTCTACATAATTCCTTCTTGTAAAAACCAGTATTAATTTGCCTTTTGCCTCCAGTTCCAATGGCAAAATTTCAACTACAATGCATCAACTTAAACATGACATCTGCCATTTGTGTTTGAGAAGCAGAGGCATACAAAAAATAATCTTTAACTTTTAAAAAATATGAAGGCCTCGTTCTTTCAGTTTTTGTTATGACACTATATGACAATTTGTAGCAAGTGGTACAACTTGTATTGTCCAACATAAGCATTTTATTTTCATGAACTGAATGGCAGTATTTCCTATGCATTTTGGTCTCTCTAATGAAAGTTGTAACTGAAAATGCATTATTATGATATAATGCTGCTTGATTTATGGCACTTATAGAAAGGTATATAGTCTGATAGGAGAGTTGACGTGCTGAGTTAGCTTAGTGCATGAAATTAGACGTAATATGCAGAAAACATGGTAAGGGCAATAATTTGATTAAAATTACAACTGCCAAATACCATTACAGAAATTCAGTATGGCACTCCCCTCAAATATACAAATTATTACATCTTAAACTGTATCGTATACCAACAAAACTGTGCTTATATTTATAAAATTATATTTCAGTACAACAGAATTATTATATCTACATCATTCATTGTTACACCTGCAGTATGAAGAGCAGTTGACTGGAATCTTGCTGTTCAAGTGTGTATTAATATGGGAAATATTTGCTGCATATTTCATACATACAGAGTCCAGTTCACTTTCCAAGTGACTCTGTGCATATGTTTAAACAATTTATGTTGTGAAAATATTTTACCAAATTGTATAGCAGGTATTGTTAGAAGAGACATTCTTCTGGTCTCAATTGGTAGACAAAATTTCCATTTTTTATTGTCTTCACTAGGGTATTTCTCACAGTGTCAGAAGTAACATCCAAATGAAAAGCCTGGTGTATGTTTAAGAAAAACAGAGAATTAATCATACAGTAAGAGGGTAAAGTAAAACCATATTTTTGTTAATTACTCTCATTTTCAGTACTATCATGTGTTGATAGATTCCTAAGTTTCATGCTTTTGGTACTTTTAATCTCATTCTACATGTTTAGGTTTGAGCTTTTGTATATCTCCACAGTACATGATAAAAACATGCTGTAAATATTCTTTGAAATTATATGGGGGGGGAAGTGTTGCAAACTTTTAATAGAATTGAAGGAACAAGGATATAGTGACTGGGCTATGGATTGGATGATTCTGGATTTTTTATACCACCAGGAGCTACAAACTTTTATTTTCTCCAAATGTCGACTGGTTCTGGGGTTCATGTAGCCTCCTTTCCAGGGTAACTTGTAATTCTTTGTTCAGGGATGAAATGGCAGGAACATGACGTTCTGCACTCACCTCCATCGAGTGCCAAGGTTAAGAATAAGTGGAGCAGTGCCTCTACTTCCTATACATGCCTTCATGATGTGGGCAGCCTTTCCCTGTTTAATAAAATATGAAGGCAAAAATGCAGCAATGTACATTGTTCTAATTTTGATATACACAAATGGCAGTGTTTCAGAAGTTATTTCAATTTCCACCTTCAGGTTACAAGGATATGAAGAAATCTGTACTTTGTTTAGCCGTTTGGTTGAAGGACTCTCATACCCTGAACAGAAGGTGTAAGAGTAACTGTAGTAAGGAGCCCAATGGAATTTGTTCCTACGATTTCCACCAGAAGATGGAAGTAGAGGGACACTCATACCCTGGAAGGAAGGTACACGAGCAGCGTTCTAAGGGGACCATCACAGCATGAATTTCTTCACATGCCTGCTGCCTGAAGATGTAAGTAGATCGTGCTTCTGAAATGACAGTTTAGTGTTACAAAAACTACGATGATGGACAAACCCCCAAACACTGCATCACATTAAATAAGTTTAAACTTAGCTTAAACATCCAGGATTTGGACCTATTCATACATTGCTGTCCCTCCTTCAACCCCACAATCCCAGCAACTGAAACCTTAATTCAGGATCCTGAATGAACTATGCCATACCCTTGTTCTCACTCAACTGACATCTGAACATGACATGTTTCACACAAAATGGAGTGCCATTTAAAATGTAGTATAAATATCTTGTCTGAAAGTGACCAGATATTTCATGATACCATTACAGTAACACATATGATAATCTCTGAATTAATTGGGATGTAAATTAATCATAAGTCCATAAAAATAAAATGCACATTGAATACCTGTTGAACATCCACTGTGAGAAGGGGACAATTATGAAGGCTGTAGATTAAAGTAATTATGAATGTCTTGGAACCAACAACAAAACACAAAATACCAAATCTTTCATAGCTGCTTTCACAAAAATATCTATCTGGGTAAATGTAAAGGTAAAGCAATCCCATTAAAGGCCTGGACAGGCCCTGAGGTTTCCAAGAGTTTCAGGCTCCCAGATTTCAAGACAATTGGCACATGAAAGTGATAAGGTTGTTTGCCTTATGCTCTGGCTGTCTTTACCCCCGGGAAATATTCCTGGTACTCATTTCTGTTAGAGGCTGAGTCAACCCCAGGGCCATACTGTGGCTAGAAGGATTATGTCAAAAAATTCCAGTGACATCATCAGGAATCAAACCTGCTACCTTCTGGCATGTAGTGCATTGCCTCAACCAACTGTGCCACTGCATACCCCATATCTTACTGGGACTGTGCTGTAATGAAGTAAATGATTTGTGCCTGAGAAGTTACATAACAAGTATGAAAACAGCAAAAATATGCAGCTCTATTTCACCAACTTATGTCAGTCACCTTAGGCAAATTACTGGTGTGAAAATATCATATATAACCTGCAACCATACATGATAAGATAACATTATCTAATCTAAGGCAGCTGGAGGGAAGACGGTGTAGTAACAGCAAGGTTTCAGGTCACATGAGTGTGCAAGCTGTCAGGTGAAAAGTGAGGCAGTAAGAATGAGAACCACAATATTAAACCTGTTTATTGGATTTTTCAGTCTTCTAGTGACTGGAATAAGTAAGTTACAGTGCCAGAAATGAAAAACGTTATAGGGAACATACAGAGCAAGTTCACTTGTAATAACATGGTTCTAAACCAGGAACTTCTACAACAGAAAATATTTATCCCTTTTCACCAAGTGTCTTGAACTAGATAGCATTAGGTAACCAGTCACTTAATCCATTTTAGATGTGTATATTAAAGCTAAATAGACCTAACTGGGGCACCAATGCTATCAAATAATTTTCGTTTTTCTAGACCTTTGAGGTGAAAATGTAATAGCAACTTATGGAAGATAAGTACTGATACACGTTATATTTATTCTTATGTTCAACTGTGGAGGTTTGGTGATGAATGAAGGGACTTATCAGAACCAGACTACTATTTTATGCTTTTCCTGATGACATTCAAGAAAAAATATAAACACCTACATAATTGTTCATATTGATTTTATATTTTGAATTCATTAGATATAGGGGAAGAAAGAGTAGCTCACTAACTACCTATGTACTTCAAGAAAGTCAATGACTCAGGAAAGAAACACTGGAAATTTTCTCACTGAATTTGATGTATCCATGAACACATGCTTAAATGAAATCTACAGTTAATTTCATATAGGCTACATAAATACTCTTCTAATATATTTCTTACTCAGAATGGTCTGAAATAAGATGTGCATTTGTTCTGCTTTAGCAAATTCCATTTAGAAAGTAGAAGAAAATTGTGAGGGACTGGTCCTGAATAGAATATGCCACCTTATGGTCTATGCTAATGCCGATAATTTAGTGTGCAAATACATAAAAAGCACAAAGATACTGATCATGAAAAACATGTAGAGAATAATGAGTTCATGTCTCATCTCCTGTAAAACTTTCAGTTTCATAAACCAAGAATTTCTTAGCAAGGTGACTGACTACTGTCTTATCAAGATGGATGTTGCCCCATGGAGTTTGTTATAAATAAATACGAGGTCATGGAAATTCTGATGGAAACAAAAACAAGCAGGTGTACTATTTGAAGAAGTGGTGGAAACTACCACACCCTCAAATCCCCTCACAGTGGAAAACTCCATGTGTAAATTGAAAGGTGATGCCAGAATTTGTAACAAATTCTCAAGAATATATTGCTTGGGCAACTGAGCCCGGTGGCCATGCAGTCTAAGGCATTTGTCTGGAGATACTTGACTGCTGGGATTGTGGGTTCAAATCCTGCCAAGGGTATGGATGTTTGTTTCTTGTGTTTGTTGGGTGTTGTGCAGGTAGCAGCCTCTGTGATGTGCTGACCACTTGTTCAGAGGAGTCCTACCAGGTGTGTGTGTCTAATTGTGTGTGAACTTCAACAATGAGGCAGCCTAGGCCCAAGTTTGGCTGTTGTGCTACAAAAAAAAATTGCTTGGTAGGAAAGTTCAGAAAAGACTGCTTGAAAGTCTGTTAGAATCCCAGTGGAGGTTCATATTTTTTGAGCATACATAATGAAGATTTAATGTACTTATGACTTGTATTCGTTGTATTTGTTACAGTTCTGTTTTATCTACTGACTGGGAGGGGAGAAGCTCTAAGTTTAGCATGGTAAGATACCCTAAAAAATTTGATAATATTTAAAGACAGAGCAGCCCTCTCATAACTGAGGGCTTGATAGAATTCTTACACTGTGGCTGTGGTTTGAAGTCCTCAGATATGATCATTATACTACAATTTATCTAACAGCTGCAACAAAATTCTGATAATGACAAATGCTCTGCTAATAAAATTCAACTCTACCAATGGAGATATTTGGATGTACTTCTGAGCCAGTTGTGTCTATTTAAGAACCACTTTAATATATGCCTCCCATCCACTTCCCTGCTGTTCAAGTGCCTGCTTTCCAGTTAGTTTTCCTACCAAAACTGTATAATTTTGATTGTTTCATACAGCTGAAATAATATAATAATAATTATAATAATAATAATAATAATAATAATAATTATTATTATTATTATTATTATTATTATTATTATTATTATTATTATTATTATTATTATTATTATTATTATTA
>JGI20166J26741_11563696_pt1 | contig 12027 bp, 4 predicted proteins | sample TergutCu122P5_FD_26741 | JGI IMG/M metagenome (IMG submission 26741) | reverse complement strand
CAATTTGAACCCTTTCATTGGAGGGAGGCGCAAAAGCGAGAAAGCTTTTGCGCGTTTCGACCGAACAATGAAAGGTGTGAAAATGAGATTCGTATAAGTGAGGGCTGAAATGAATCAGCTATCCCTTAATTTGCGCGCACAGACCCGCGGACGCCGGACGTTCGCTGTGTCTGTGCGCGTTGCATGTGCGCGGGGCCCGCGCGGGACCATCCGGATTTGTTTTATACGGATTTGTTTATTTGTGCGTTTGCCGCGAGAACTTTGGCGTAAACAATTGACAGGATACGTAATATTTGCTATTATTTAATAAAGTTAATGGAAAATTTACATATAATTTTTATTAATATATTTTTATTAATATATTTAAATTTTATTATTTTATTTTATTAAAAGGAGGATTCCAAATGAAACAGCATCAACCCAGGCGCTTCGCGAGGAAAGCGATTGCGCTGCTCGGCGCGTCCGCGCTTGCGATGTCGGCGTGCGCGTTCGCGCCGGCCAGCGCGATGGCCGCCAACCCCGTGACCATCTCAGGCGTCAGAGTGGCCCCCTTGGCCGGCGACGGCTACGCGGCCGCCCTGACCGCCGCGGTGCAGAACGCGGCCGCGGATCAGCAGTTGTCCATAGCGGTGTTCCCGGCGGTGCCGCTGTCGGTAACCGACGGCATCATGTACCCCATTGAGGCCGCCAAGCATCTGGACCAGGTTACATATTCGGAGCCGTTCAGCTACAGCTTCGAGCTGGGCATGGACCCCATGCCCGGCAGGTATTTCGCGGTGGTGGGCGGCACAAACGCCCAGTACGCCACGGCGTTGTACGAGACAAACGTGCCCGCCCCGGCGATGGCCGCCGACCCCGTTAACCCCAAGACCGTCGATGTCTCTGATATCGGCGGCAACGCCAAGTTCTGCTTCATCCCGTCCGCCGCTGATCCCAACACGCGGTATTTCCTGTCCATGGATTTCGGACCCCCGACAGCCCAGGTCCGGATAGGCTCAGGCGAATATGTGACCGTGCCCTGCACAGTGGACGGGGACAAGGTGTGCGTAGACGCTTCCGGCGTTCTCGCGGACGCCCCCGCGGGTGCTGCGGCGCTCAGCTTCAACATCAAGGCCGTAGGCTTTGAGGCCGCTTCCGCCACGGCTGACGTCAAGCTCATAACCGGCGGCAACATCCCCGTTGACAGCGTGACCGTCAGCGCCTCCGCCTCAACCGTCAAGAAAGGCACCGCCATCCAGCTCAAGGTCAACATAACGCCCGACAACGCCACCGACAAGAGCGTAAAATGGACCTCCAGCAGCGAATCCGTGGCCACCGTCGATGCCAACGGCGTCGTAACCGGCCTCAAGACCGGCACGGTCCGCATCACCGCCACAACCGCCAACGGCAAGAGCTATATGTTCCTGCTGATGGTGACGGCGTAATAGATTTAAAAAGATCAGGGGGAGCAGGTACATGAGAAAAAGGTTTATCGGTTTTGCGGTCGCTTTGGCCATGGCCATGACGGCCATGCCGGCCATGCCGGGCGCGGCGGCTTCCGCCGCGGATGACCAGCAGGTCATAAACGTCCGCGTCAGCGAGGACGCCCACACTCAGATGTGGAGCACCCAGGCGCCTTATAATTACGGTGCGCTCAATTATCTAAAGGTCCAACGGCCCAACGACAACGCCGCCGCGCCCTCGCCGAACGACGCGTATTACGGCCGCTTCGGCGAACTGTTTCCCGGCCCGGCCGGCACAAATGTGGACGGCAACGCGGCGTTCCTCAAGTTTAACCTGACCGCCGCGCAGAAGGCCCAGATCGCCTCGGCCTCCGGCGTCAAGGCGGAGCTGGTCATGACGCTTTTGGGCAGAAGAAATCACAATCCTCAGCGCAGCACCAGCCAGAATCTGATCGTGCGTTCGGTCGGGAACAACTGGACCGAGGGCGCCAAAGAGGGCGCCGCCGCGTCCGGGACCGAGATATCCGCGAATTACATCGCGGGCGCGGCCAGCGGCGTCTTTGCCGTGCCGACTTCCGCCGCCACTGTTGACCGGTCCGCGGCGTTTAATCCGCAGGCCGGCTATTCCGGCAACCCGAGCACCAACGCCGCCATGGGCGCTGGCGCGGCGGTGGCCGGCACAAGGGTCACAACGGACATCAGCGATATCGTCGCGGCGATGGCGGCGGGCGATACGGCCCTGAGCCTCGCCGTGTGCGCGGACGACGCCGGCTGCCAGCAGACGTTTTTCGTCAGCAAAGAAGGCGCGGCGGGCGGCCTCACCAACGCGACGGCGGATATGGCGCCGACCCTGGTGCTCACGCTGACCGGTGCCGTCGCGCCGAGCCCCACGGCCGTCAAATATGGCGTGTCCGCGGACGGTGGCCCCGGAGCGACGACCACCGCCATTACAATAACGTTCGATAAGCCGGTGACGGGCCTGACTATGGACGACATCGCGCTCAATCCGGCTTCCGCGGCGGCAAAGGCCGGGCTGACCGCCTCTTCCGACGGCATGACCTGGACGCTGGCGCTCAGCGTCGCCGCTGCGGGGGCCGTCAGCGTCTCCATAGCGGACAGCGCAAATTTTACCTTCTCATACGCTGAGAACGAGAACACGGCGGAGCTGTTCAAGGCGTCCTATTCGCCCGACGTCGAGATCATCGACAGCACGGCGCGGGAAATCAATTTCGACAAAGGCTGGAAATTCTTCCTGGCCACGCGCACGCCGTCCATAGCCAATGGCGGCAGCGGCGCTTCCGGCTTCGCGGCCAACGGCCTGGCGGACGCCGGGGGCCTCACCACCGCGCAGGCTATCTCACCCGATTTTGACGACAGCGGCTGGCGCTCCGTCACCGTCCCGCACGATTTCAGCATAGAGGGCGACAAAGTCTCAAGCGGCAGCAACTCCCAGGGGTATTTGCAGGGCGGCCTCGGCTGGTACCGCAAGACCTTCGCGCTGCCGGAGGCCATGCGCGGCAAGAAGGTGTCCATAGAGTTCGAGGGGGTCTACCAGGATTCCGTCGTCTATGTGAACGGCGCGAATGTGGGCAATTATCCCAGCGGCTACACCGGCTTCGCCTACGACATATCCGATCTGCTCAAATACGGCGCGGACGGAAACAACCTCGTCACCGTGAAGGTTCAGAACATGGCCCCCTCCGGACGCTGGTACACCGGCAGCGGCATAATACGCCCGGTGCACCTCATCGTGACAAACAAGCCGAGCTTCGTGCGCAACGGCATAGTCTACACGGCGCCGGCGCTCGAAACTACATACAACGCCGATAAAACCGCCGTACTGAACGTCAGGGCCGCGCTGCCCTTCGATCCGTCCGTCACCGACGTCGGATACGCCATCCGCACAACCGTTACGAACCTCAATGTCGTCGTCGCTTCGCACACGTCGGCTTACTCCTCGCCACCCGCGGTCGGCGGCATGTCGATTGCGGATACCGTTACGGTGCCGAACGTACATCTGTGGTCTTTGGACGATCCGTTCCTCTATACAGTAACCACCGAGCTTCTTCTGAACGGCGTGGCCGTCGATTCTGTCTCACAGCAGTACGGCTTCCGCTATTATAATGTAGACACGTCCAACGGCCTCTACATCAACGGCGTGTACACCAAGCTCAAGGGCGTGGACCTGCACCACGATTCCGGCGCTGTCGGCGCGGCGGCCTATCCCGACGCGTTCAGGCGCGAGATCACCGTGCTCAAATCCATGGGCGTGAACGCATACCGCACGTCCCATTGCCCGCCCTCCAAAGAGATGATCGACGTCTGCTCCGAGATGGGCATGGTCGTGATGGAGGAGGCGTACGACGGCTGGGGCGCGGCCAAGTCCACCTACGATTTCGGCAACTTCTTCCTGACGCCCGTCCCGGACACCTTTAACGGACTGGGATTGAACAAGTTTGCCAACATGCTGTGGTCGGACTGGGTCATCGAGGAGATGGTCTCCCGCGACATCAACCAGCCCTGCGTCATGCTCTGGTCCCTCGGCAACGAGATACGCGGCGTCGGCACCAAGCCCTCCTGGTACGACTGGAACAATTACTGGCGCGACGCTCTGGATACCTGGACCAAGCCGGCCCTCGCCAACACCACGTTCAACGAGTTCACGGAGGCCCTACGTCTACGGGACGACGTCTACGACGTGGACCCGACCAGGTGCATCGTCATGGGCGGGGATCAGCAGCGCACCCCGGCCGCGCTCAACAGCACATGGGGCTATGTCAACCAATCTCTGGACGGCTTCGGCCTGAACTATAACACCGCCGCCAGCGTGGACGGCCTGATCAATACGTATAAAGACCTTGGCAGGCGCGGCACGTTCTTCTTTGAGTCCGAATCGTCCTCACAGACGAGCGCGCGCGGCAAGTATTACACGCCCAGCGAGCCGCAGACGCCGCCGGATCAGACCCCCGGCAGCCGCGGCACGTCGTCCTACGACAACAACTTCTCCTCCTGGACGATGCCCAACGAGTACGGCCTGAAGAAGGACCGGGACCGCAAGGCCTTCGCCGGGGAATTCATCTGGTCCGGCTTCGACTATATCGGCGAGCCCACGCCCTACAGCGTCTTCCCCGTGGGCGTATCGTCTTTCGGCACCATAGACACGGCGGGCTTCCCCAAGGATTCCTATTACCTGTTCAAGAGCCAGTGGACGTCGCGGCCCATGGCGCACATCGTCCCGATGAACTGGACGGACTATCAGCCCGGCCAGAATGTTGAGGTCTGGGTCAACACCAATCAGCCGCAGGCGGAGCTGTTTATAAACGACAGGTCATTGGGCGTAAAGTCCTTTGATCAGAAGACGACCAATTACGGCCTGAACTATTACGAGACCACGGAGCCGACATTGGACGGGCAGGGCTCCGGCTATAAGACGGGCGCGGACGTAAACCCCGACAACCCCGCCGGATACGTCAGCCCCAACGGCTCCTACGGCAAGCTGCACCTCACCTGGAACGTGCCGTTTGAGCCGGGCGAGCTGAGCGTCGTCGCCATGGACAAGGGCGGCGTTCCCGTGGCTAATGATTCCGTCAAGACCGCCAGCGCGGCCTATACCATCCAGATGACGCCGGACAAGACGCATCTCGAGCCCGACGGCACCAGCCTGCTCTACGTGGAGTGCGACGTCGTCGACAAGGATGGCGTCATGCTGCCCTCCACCAACAATCTGTTAAAATTCGATGTCACCGGGAACGGCGAGATATTCGGCGTGGACAACGGCAAGCCGGAGAGCGCCGAGGCGTACAAATGGGGCGGGATCGACGCCAACGCCCATTCCGAGCGCTCCGCCTATAACGGCAAGGCGCTCTGCATCATCAGGTCCAAGACCGGCACCGGCGAAATCTCCCTGACCGCCTCCGCCGATAACCTGCTGCCCGCGACGCTGACCATCCCCACCGCGCCCTCGGTGAATACGCCCGCGCCCGCCGTCACGCACCCGGACACGAGCGTCGCCGTCTCCGCCCAGACGCGGACGGTCAACGTGCCCCAGGGCGATGTGACTACACTGCCGCGCGACGTCAGGGTGACGTTCGCGAGCGGCGTCACGCTGCCGGAAGAGGTCACCTGGGACGCCGTCGATCCCTCCAGATTCGACACGGTGGGTGCGTTCACGGTGGGCGGGACGTTTATGGATCCGTCCATAACCGCCGCCCCGGCGATAAAGGTCAACGTGATGCCCGCCGCGCTGTTTGAGCGCAAGAACATCGGCCTCAACACCGCCGCCGGCGCGCAGGACGTCTCCTCCGCCGCGGGGCCTCTGGCCACGGCGACGTTCACAAACGGGTCCAATTACCCCAACAACATGCTCAACGGCAACACCACCAGTTATTGGGACAACTACACGGCCTGCGCGGCCACCGTCGTGCTGAACGCCGTCAATGCTGCCCGCGCCGACGACACTATCCAGACGTACTGGCCCAATGAAAAGACCTTCGACCAGGTCAGCCTGTATTTTACCACAGACGCCAACAACAGCCTGCCCGCCTCGCTCAAGGCGCAATATTGGGACGGCTTCAACTGGGTCGACGCGGCCCATCAGGCCGTGACATGGGCCGCCGCCTCCAATGCCGAGACAAAGCTCACCTTTGACCGCGTGACGTCCTCCAAAGTCCGCGTGTACATGGTCAGTTCCGCCCCGCTCAGCGCGACAACGGGCAGGATACGCGTGACCAAGTTCGAGACCTACGGCGAGGACGCCATATCATCCGCCGCGTACACGCTGTCCTATAACGCCAACGGCGGCTCCGGCAGCGTCCCGGATTCGAGCTGGCTCACCGGCTCCGTGGTGAAGCTCGCGGTGGCCAACGCGTTTACGGCCCCGCTGGGGCGGGCGTTCAAGGAATGGAACACCGCGGCGGACGGCTCCGGCGCGTCCTACGCCCCCATGGCGGACTTTATCATAGGCGGCGCGGACACAACCCTTTACGCCATCTGGGAGGACGCGGGCGGACAGAGCTTCGACGTATCCGCGCGCAATATCGACTTTGACGACGGCTGGAAGTTCTTCCTGGCCACGCGCACGCCCGCCATCGCGAACGGCGGCACGGGGGGAGCGGGCTATGTGGCCAACGGCCTGGCCGACGCCGGCGGCGTCACGACGGCCGACGTCATCGCCCCGGGCTTTGACGACAGCTCCTGGCGCTCTATTTCCGTCCCGCACGATTTCAGCATAGAAGGCCCCAAGACCACGGCCGGCGTCGGCGGCCAGGGTTATTCCCAGGCCGGCCTCGGCTGGTACCGCAAGACGTTCTCCCTGCCGGAGGAATACCGCGGCTCAAAGCGCATATCCATCGATTTTGACGGCGTCTACGCGGATTCCGTGGTGTATCTGAACGGACGGCTCGTGGGCAATTACCCCAGCGGGTATTCCGGCTTCGCCTACGACATAACGAATTATCTGAATTTCGGCGCGGACGGGCCGAACGTGCTCGTCGTGAAGGTTCAGAACATCTCGCCCTCGGGGCGCTGGTACTCCGGCTCCGGCATTATCCGCCCGGTCACGCTGGTCGTGGCGAACCCGACGCGCATCGTGCGCAACGGAGTCACCCTCACGTCGCCCGGCCTTGAGGCGGCTTATAAGGCCGACGGCTCCGCCGTGCTGGGCGTCAGGGCCGACGTGTACTCCGACGATTCCAACGGCGTTATCGCCCTGCGCACCACCGTGACGGACGCGGACGGCGCTGTCGTCGCCACGCACACCTCCGCCAATGTGGACAGCAACCCCAGCTCCCTGACGACGCTCCAGGACACCGTGACGGTCCCCAAGGCGCACCTCTGGTCCACCGACGACCCGTATCGCTATAACGTCATGACGGAGGTATTGTACGCCAGAAACGGCGGGGAGGGCACAATAGTCTCCGACGTGGTCAGCAGCAAGTACGGCTTCCGCTGGGTGAAGATAGACCCGGCCAAGGGCGTCTACGTAAACGACGGATATATCAAGCTGCACGGCGTGGACCTGCACCACGACGAGGGCGCTCTGGGCGCGGCGGCCAATTACGACGCGCTCAAGCGCGAGCTCACGATACTCAAGTCGGAGGGCGTCAATTCTTACCGGACGTCGCATTGCCCGCCCTCCAAGCTGGTCATCGATCTCTGCTCGGAGCTGGGCATCGTGGTGATGGAGGAGGCGTATGATTCGTGGGGCTCGCCGAAGGTGACGTACGATTTCGGCGTGTTCTTCCTGCAGCCGGTCCCGGCGGGCTTCCCGGGCCAGCTCAACGTCCCGCTGCCGGACAACGCCATGTGGTCCGACTGGGTCATCAAGGAGATGGTGCAGCGCGACAAGAACGAACCCTGCGTCATCATGTGGTCCATCGGCAATGAGATCGGCAGCGTCGGGACCCGACCCTCATGGTACAACTGGAACGCCTATTTCCGCCCGTCCGTGGACACCTACGCCAAGCCGGCCTATCCCGACACGCAGTTTGACCTCTATACGGAGACGCTGCGCCTGCGCGACGATATACTGGACGTGGACGGCACCCGCTACGTGGTCTGCGGCACCGACAAGCAGCGCACGCCGCCCGCCGCCAATACCACCTGGGCCTATATCGACCAGGCCCTCAACGGCGTCGGCGTCAATTACAACACCGCGCCCAGCGTGGACGCGCTGATGAAGGCGTACCCCAACACCTTCTTCTTCGAGTCCGAGTCGTCCTCGCAGACGAGCTCGCGCGGCGTCTACTCCATGCCGAGCCTCTACAACACCCCGCCGAACCAGACGCCGGGCAGCCGCGGCACGTCCTCCTATGACAATAACTTCTCCTCCTGGACGATGCCCAACGAGTACGGCCTGAAAAAGGACCGCGACCGCCTGAGCTTCGCGGGACAGTACATCTGGTCCGGCTTTGACTACATCGGGGAGCCCACGCCCTACGGCGTGTACCCGGTCAGCGTCTCGTCCTTCGGCACGATAGACACGGCCGGCTTCCCCAAGGACTCGTATTATCTCTTCAAGAGCCAGTGGACGTCGCAGCCCATGGCGCACATCGTCCCGATGAACTGGAACGGTTACCGCCCCGGCGAGTTGGTCGAGGTCTGGGTCAACACCAATCAGCCGCAGGCGGAGCTGTTCTTAAACGGCAAATCGCTGGGCGTCAAGTCCTTTGATCAAAAGACCACCAATTACGGCCTCAGTTATTACGAGACCACGGAGGTCACGCACGAGGCGTCCGGCAGCGGGTACTTCACCAATTCCGACAAGAACCCGAACAACCCGGACGGCTACGTGAGCCCCAACGGTTCCTACGGCAAGCTGCACCTGACCTGGTACGTGCCGTACGCGCCGGGCGAGCTGAAAGTCGTCGCCATGGACAAGGACGGCAGGCAGGCCGCCGCCGACAGCGTCAAGACCGCCGGAGCCGCCTACACCATAGATTTAAAGCCCGACAAGACCTATATCAAGCCGGACGGCCGCAGCCTGCTGTATGTGGAATGCGACGTCGTCGACCAGGACGGCGTCATGCTGCCGGACGCCAGGAATCTCATCAAATTCGATGTCAGCGGCAACGGCATGATCGTCGGCGTGGACAACGGCGCGCAGGAAAGCGCGGAGATGTACAAATGGGGCGGCGCCGACAAGAGCACGCACTCCGAGCGCACCGCGTACAACGGCAAGGCGCTGGTCATCATCCAGTCCGAAAAGGGAACAGGCGATATAACGCTCACGGCCTCGTCCGACGATCTCGTGCCGACGGTCCTCACAGTCGCCACGCGGGACGGCGTCGCGCCGGGCGTGACGCATCCGGCCCTCGGCGCGGTCATCTCCGTCGAGGATAAGGCCGTCGCCGCCACAGCCGGCTGCCCGGCCATCCTGCCGCGGGATCTGAAAGTCACGTACTCCGGCAGTGTCACGCTGATCAAGAAGGTGACCTGGGACGCCGTAGACCCGGCGAAATTCGCTTCACCCGGGAGCTTTGCGGTTAACGGCGCGTTTGAGGACACATCAATCGGCCGGACGGCGCGGCTCACCGTCAATGTCGCCGCGCCGGCGGAGCGCGCAAACCTCGCCCTCAACACCGCGGCGGGCAACCAGGATACCGTGTCGGCAACGGGGCCGCTCGCCACCGCGTCGTTTACCAGCGGCACGAACTACCCCAACAACATGCTCAACGGCAACACGACCAATTACTGGGACAACTGGGCCTCCGCCGGCGCCACCGTCGTCTACGCCGCCGTGAACAATTCGCGCCCGTATGATTACGTCCAGGTGTACTGGCCGTCCGAGATCACCTGCAACCAGATCAGCCTGCGCTTTGTGACCAACGCCAACTACGCGCTGCCGAAGACGCTCAACGTCCAGTATTGGGACGGCTTCAACTGGATAGACGCGCCGAATCAGGCTGTGACAAAGGCGACGGCTTCCGGCGGGGAGACGAAGATACTGTTCGGCACGGTGACGGCGTCCAAACTGCGCGTCGGCATGGAGAACGCCACGCCGCTCAACGCGACCGCCGGGCGGATGAGGATCACCAACCTCGAGGCGTATCTCAACCTCGGCCAGACGCTGACCGTCGCCGCGGCGGACGGCAATGTCACCGCCGCGTTCCAGAATTACACCGCCGCCGACGCGTCCGGCCAGCTCATCATAGCGGCCTATTCCGCCGACGGCAGGCTCGCCTGGACAACGGCCAAAGCCTTAAACGCCGCCGCCGGGGGCGGGGACGCGCTGACGGCGGCGGTCCCGCCCGAATACTCCGGGTACGCCTTTAAGGCGTTCGCCTGGGATAAGGCGTTCGCGCCGTACTGCCCGGCGGCGTCCGGGGTCCTGCCGTAACCGTCGGCAATAATCAATAAGCAATCGGCGCAAATAAAAAAATCCCCGCATGGCCGGGGACGGGGCTGCCGGCAGTCAATCCTGTCGGCAGCCGTTTTTGCGGTCCCTCGCACGCGGACATATCCACATCGCTTTGAGGTTTTGCTTGGGTTATAGGGCTTCGCGCGTTTTGCGTGACCCAGGGGCAAACCGCTATTGACATTATTTTCTTTAAAGCGTATAGTATGAGTATAGCTTTCCAGGCGGGCGTTTTCGCTTGGCGAGCAAGCCGCTTACCCATCCTGACGGAAAAGGTCAGTCCTGATCCGAAAGTGCGCGCTTTATTCACGCCGTTTCTTTTTTGAGCTGATTTATGTCAGCCCCATCAAGGGACGGTATCAGCGTTTTAAAGCGCCGCGCCTTTCGGGGTGCGGCATTTTATATTATCGGAGGGGAATGTATGAAGCGTATCGCAGTTATCAGTGCTATTCTCGAATCGCCATCGGAGACGCAGGAAGCGTTCAACGGCATTGTTTCCGATTATCATTCCATCGTCAGCGGCCGTATGGGCATCCCGTTTGGCGGCGAGCGCATCGCCGTCATCGCGATCACCGTATGCGGCGAACTCGACGAAATCAACGCGTTGACCGGAAAGTTAGGCAGACTGCCGGAAACGCTCGTAAAAAGCGCGGTATCTAAGCTTGAATTGGATGATGTCGTTATTGGAGGTTGTTGTTAAATTGAAAGTTGTTATTAAATTGGAGGTTGTTATTAAATGAAGAACAAGAGAACGCTTTACATCGTGCAAACCGCCGTGATGCTCGCGCTATTGCTCGCGGTTCAGTTTTTTACCCGCGCGTTCAGTACATTTGTAACCGGCTCGCTCGTCAATCTCATATTGCTGGTCAGCGTTTTTATGATAGGGCTGGGGGGCGGCCTGACAATCGCCCTGATTTCCAATTTTTGCGCATTTCTAATGGGGGTCGGCCCGGCGTTCATTCAAATTGTACCGTTCGTAGCGGTGGGCAACGCGATTTTAGTTGTCATAGCATGGCTCGTTCGCAATTACATCGCGCAGCGCGATATTAAAAAGAAGGCCGTGGCGACAGCGGGTTTGGTTGTGGCCAGCATCGCAAAAATGCTCTTTCTGTGGATTGGGCTGGTCATTATAATACTGCCGCTAATACCAGGTCTGAAGCCCGCGCAGATATCGATCATCGGCTCCGCGTTTACTTGGCCGCAGCTCGTGACGGCGCTCACCGGTTCCGTGTTGGCGCTGATTATCGTCCCGATATTAAAAAGGGCGATAAAACCGACGCCGTAACAATCGATAATTTGTGCAAAAATACCCGCATGTGTCGGCGGGCCCATGTGGATCCGTTCAGGGATATTATTCAGCACTCTTTGGGCTGCGCCCCGTGTGGTTGGCGCGGATCCGCTGATTTGCGCGCTTGACAGAACGCCGTTTATCTGGTAATATTTCACTGTCAGTACAGGCAGTGTTACATCCGGCAAGAATTTATAAAACGCTGTAGGGGCAGACCTCGTGTCTGCCCGCAGACCGGGCGGAGACAAGCTCCGCCCCTACTACATTTTATCGCCGGATAATACAGTAGGGCTTGCGGGCTGAAACCGCGGGCCTTTTTGTCATACTGTTTCTTTTTTATCACTGACATAAATCAGCGTACATCCGGAATGCGCGCAGACACAGCGAAATCTTTTGTTCGCAGGTCTGCGCGCGCCAATGGAGGATAGCTGATTTATGTCTAC
>JGI20166J26741_11563585_pt1 | contig 12028 bp, 5 predicted proteins | sample TergutCu122P5_FD_26741 | JGI IMG/M metagenome (IMG submission 26741) | reverse complement strand
AGGAAACTGTCCACACTCTACTAAACACACCACATGACTCATCAGCTAAAATGAAACAACTGCGCGGGTTGTATGCGCAAACGTTCTTTACTTTCTAGATGCCCTACGTAATATCCACTTGGCACAACGGTATGGAAAATATAAAAAAAACTACCTACTTACCTACCTAACTAACTTACTAACAACCTATCTAATAACTAACTCACTCACTCCACAGAGCACAGTCCTTCCTGAGAAGCTAACAGATTCTTAGCTATTCAAGAAATTCTCCGCATTTTATGGAATCCGAATGTTTATTACTGCATTAACAAGTGCATGACACCTGCCCCTATCCTGAGCCAGATCAATCCAGTCCATGCCCCCATCCCACTTCTTAAAGATCAATTTTAATATTATCCTCTCATCTAAGTCAGTCTTACAAGTTGTCTCTTTTCCTAAGGTTTGCCCACTAAATCCCTGTATGCGCCTGTCCTGTTTCCTATGCGTACCACATGTCCTGCCCATTTATTACTCTTTATTTCGTCACCCGATTAATATTGGCGGCTAGTGCAGATCATAAAGCTCTTTTTATGTAATCTTCTCCGCTATCCTGTTACATCGTCCCTCTTAGACCCAAATATCTTCCTCAACACCCTACTCTCAAACACCCTCAGCCTACGTATCTCCCTCAATGTGAGAACCCAGCTACACACATACAAAAACAACAGGCAAAATTATGGTTCTGTATATCATGTTCTTATATTTTTGGATAGGAACCTGGAAGACAAAAGATTCTGCACTGAATAATAGCAAGCATTGCCTGATTGCAGCCTATTCTAACCGGACAGCATCGTAACATAAACCATAAGGAGCTTCTGGCGAAGCAGAATCTTAGGATTTAGATTCGGCAGGCATCCCTTTCATATCTCTATGGTCTTAAAGGGAATTCCGGCTTAGATTTTTCGTTATCTTCCTCAGCCTCTTCAAGTGAATGTCAGAAAAATGTCCCTTGAAATAGTTTCCCTACAAACGCCAGGATTTGGGACAATATACTGTGATGATAATGCGCAATTCCAATAGAATTTCTACGAGTATATCAGAAGAGGCATTTCGAAGGGTACGGGTTTGATACTGGAACGGTACCGCACAGGCTTCAAAGAACGTTGGTTTGGTTAAAGAAACCCAATGCATAGACGTCAAAAAGCACGAGTTTGTTACTAGGACGGTACTATACCTCTTTCAAAGAGCGTGGGTTTGGTGCCAGGAATCTACTGCAGGGACTTCGAAAAACACCTGTTTTAAGAAAACACTACTGTGATGACAGAAATTTTAATAAGACGGTGTCATTTTCAGCCCAAAATATGAGCCCGCAGTATACCATGTAAGGATGATGTTTAACACTATAGCTACTTTACCCGCAGTTTCAAAACTGTTAAATCTGGCACTGGGCACGATCATGAGGTACTCATCCACCTGCTTTATCAAGAATAATCATAATGTCTGTCATCTGCTTTCCTCGGTCTTGCAAGTGGACTGCCCCTCAGTCGTCAACCATAAACGGTACATGAATGTGACAATTCTAATTTCTGACAACATTAAACATATAAGGCTTAACACCTTCAGTACCAATGGGTGATGGAAACACAACTTCCAGAACTTTAAACGTGGACATTACTTGCAAATTCGCTCGCTTGTTCCTTTAACCCACAATCGTGCCGTTTGTTTTCAGTTAGTAATAATAATAATTATAATTATAATTATAATAATTATTATTGTTATAATTATTATTATTATTATTATTACAGTTCAACGTGTACTGAAGTAACCCAACGGTCAATTGCAATAAGTCAATAATCATAATAATAATAATAATAATAATAATAATAATAATGAATTCAGTTCCACCTGTACTGACTTTACCAAACGGCCAATTGAAGAACGTGTCCTCTCATCAATGAAGTGAGCAGGAAGGTAACCCTCTCTGTCTTCTTGTTTATTTTTGAATGATGGTCCAGACCAGTTGGCGGGAGATGGTTTCCATGACGACCATCCCCTCTCCCTCTTCGTATTTTTTCTAAGTAGAGGTGGAGTCCTGAACAGCGCATGCGTGATGCTCTTTACTATAACAAGCCTGTGGATCAGGTGTGTCTGCCAGTCGCGCTGCTTGCTCGGTGCCCGGTTCATTAGCTGGTCAGGTCAGGACAGTCTCAGGATACGGTGACGCCGCCGAGAGCCTAAGTCCTCTCCCAACAGCGGAAGTATCAGAAGATCTGCGTCTTGCAGCTTGGAAAGTCAGCGTCCGGTGACGTCGTCCATCTTGCAAACCTTATTCCTCTCTAAATTTCAACAGCATCCGAAATATAAGATTTTGCTCACGACATTATATACATTTATTTGTGTCAGAAATAACGGATGCAGCGAGGGTTCGGACATTCCTTTCACCTTAATTGGCAACGAGAGACCAGAAATTTCTTTCAGGTGCCTTAGCAAGTTGTGTGCATTAAATTTGTGAGTTCTCACACTCGTAAGAATATCTTCAACAGAGGCGATGTTAAAAATTCATAGATCAAAAAATGTTTAATAATATTTCTGTACGTACAACGAAAACAACATTAAATATTCTCGACTGCTAATAGTGTCGGCTTCCCACATTTACCGGTTCTCGTTTAAAAGTAGTTGAAATATTAAAACAAACTTAAAACTAATTATTAGAACATTTACTCCTACCTACAAAATAACACATTTTCCTGACGGGCATAAAACTTAACCTATTAAATTGGCATTTATTTATGCAAGTATTTTAAGGCACGGTTCATAAACAAATAGATTTATAAGAATATCCTCACGTACTGACATTCTGGTTCCGATGACTCTGTCTTTATATCAGAACAAAAAGTCTATGAATATATCTTGAAACAAAAATAAAACAATTGTTACCTCAAATTAAATTTAAGTTTTAGAAACACGAAGAATAACATTGCTGTAAAATGTAATTTCTTCCATGTGACCTGTCTTAAACGCTGGTAGAAATTCGTAGGAAATAAACTATTGTGTGAGAAAATTATTTCAAAACAATTTTAATGCAAGTTTTGTTCTGTCTAATAGCCAGTGTGCACCACAAACCTTAGTTCTGTGTACTGTTATGTATTACATCGAGTCGGATTAGCATTCTAGTCTTCTTCGCGAAGAACAAAAACGGTAATAATTTTAAGACAGTGGCCTCATTTACAAAAAGCCTAATACATAAATCAGCAATCATAATTATCCGAATATCGTATTATCAAAACAAACCTTTTGACTGTTAACAATTGAAAATTATGAATATTATCTTATGAATTACCTGAGTGGTTACGGCATATCAGAAACGGCCGGTGTACTCCACTGCATTGCACCTTCGGAATACAATTACGTCACTCAGCGCTGATTCTAAGTAAACATCAGATGCTACCTTTGTTTGTTGAAATTCACCTGGAGCGTTTTAGCACTGCACTCTGGCAACCCTCCCAACATCACTGTACACCGGGACGGACTACAGAGAAGGTGCAGTTGTGCGCTAAATTCCTGACACAGGTAAGTGATGTTTTAAGGTGTTTTACATGATACAATTTAGTACGCAGTTATCTAAATCAGTTGTGACATACGTGAGAGCTCTGGCATCTGTGTCGATAAAATAACTGGACACATAATAGAAGGTAGTGTTCAGAATTGGGGTAGGAAAGTTACAAATCTTTATCTTCTTCAGGATACTCAGTACAATCTACTACCTAATGGTTACTGGGTATACTGACAGAAGCGTGAACCTAAATAAGCATGTAACGATTTTAGTACCGAGGTGAAATAGACATCCTCTCGTTCCATATACAGCACATTCTGACACATATTAATTTATATATATATATAAATAACCACTCTAGAATGGCTATTTTAAAGACAGTAATAAAAATTGAATGTAAGTACTAAAATGGACGTCAGGAAAACTGCTTATAGTTTTAACTTTAGTGCGTGATACATCGGTGAATAAAACAGTGGGTTAGTGCATGTTTGTATCTGGTCAACAGAATGCATGAAGAAATCACAAAATGAAGGTAGCTAACATTCTTAAAAATGTGGCACTAATAAATCAAAATCGCAAGTGTGAAGAAATTAAGACCGGAATCAAATCGCGGAATGTCTGTCACCATTCAGTCCGAAATATTTTGCCTTCCCTTCTACTGTCGAGAAGTGCGGAGTTTGTAACATAAGGAATTATTATTTTCCTGTTGTCTTCCATGGAAATGAAGCTTGGTCTCTCACATGAAAGGAAGAACGTAGGCTGAGGATGTCAAAGTTCATATGCTGAGAAAGATATTTGGTTCTAAGAGGGACGAAGTAAGAGTGGATTCGAGAAAACTCCTTAATGAGGAACTTCACAATATTTACTGGCCAGAAAAATATTATTCTCAGGTCACAGAGAAGGAGATGGGTTGGCATGACGCGTATGGAAAGTAAAAGACACTTACGCGGACTTTTTATTATGAAACATGAGGGCGTCTACTTAGAGACCCAGATGTAGATGGATGGTTAAAATTAAAATATATCTTAAAGAAATATAATATGAAATTCTACAGTGGATTAAACTGGTTCGAGATAGTGGAGAGTTTCGAAGTGATGTGAACAAGATAATTAAGCTTAGAGTTCTGTAAATGTGGAATACTGCTTGGCTAGTTAAGGACGATTCTCAAGAAGAACTCTGCTCTCTTGGGTTAGTTACTTGATTAGATGGTTTCACCCTTTCACAGGCCACGAAGCCCCCTAGGGAGAGTAGAGGTATAGCTCTACTCTATTTTAGACCTCTGCACTAGAAGGGGTGAGGGGTCAGCGTCACGCCTCGGCCGCACCTTACCCCCGGGAAAGACCCGGTACCCATTGTACAGGAGGCTGGGTGGTCCCCAGGGCCGGTCTGGACAGGTGCGGAAAATCTCGCCCCACCGGGATTCGATCACCGGACCGTCCAGCCCGTAGGCAATCGCTATACCGACTACGCTACCCGGCCCAGACTTGATTTGTTAGTAGTTCGTAATTAGTTATTTCTGCGCTACTAGTGGGACTTTCCCGGGATCGATTCCCGGTGGTGTCACTGGGGATTTTTTCCGTGGTACCTCCGGCAGAACCATGTGCCCTGAGGTCGACTCAGCCTCTGAAAGTGAGTACCAGGGATTTCTCCTGGGGTAAAGGCGGCCGGTGCTTTTAGCTGACGAACTACCACCCTTTTAGTGCCGAAACGTCAAGAAAATCCGGTGCCCTAACTTACCCGGAACCCCTTGGGCCACCTTGGCCTGTCGCGGGACACCTTTATTTTAATTACTTTACTTTAATTAGTTAGTTAGTTAGCGTTTAAGATTATATAGCCTGAAATAGCAGTGAAATCTGTGAAAACCCATAGATGGAACAGGATTTGGAAGGAATGTCTTTGGCCGACTTTTAGCTACTTACACAGCATTTAGTTGGAAGTAGGCAGCGAGAACAAAAATCTCAATTACTCAATTTCTATGTCGAGATTTGAAGATGGGACCTCCCCAGTAAGAGACACGTTACCCACTCGCCTGCAACCTTAAGTGCTGACTGTACATTACGTCCATAAAAATATAGCAAACACGTCAAGACGTGACAAAATTTTTTTTTATACCTAAATGACAAACCGAAAACGTATGACTATTAGTTTGGTGCATATTTAAAAACAAAGGTTTGCTGCTCTTGCCCGACATTTATAACAAGCTTCAGATTAAGTCCTATTGCATATGAGGATGTATCAGTGTTTGTTTCTACGAAGTGAAGGAAGACCTGGTTGTCTTAGTGTAAGAAATGTCGTAGTTCGAATTCAAGTTTGATAAGTATCCAGAATTTCTCATCACTACAGATATATTTAGTATTACCGACTACAAAGCTTTCAGAACTTGAAGAAAACTTGACAATCTACGTTAAGATGACGTTCCCCCCTGCCCACCACCACCCTCACGAAAACCCAGCAGATGAGTATTATAGAACTTGCCCTGTGGTTGCCCCACCTCAGACAGACAAAAAGAGATCAACACAAAACACATCTGGAGACACTACAAAACAAAACTAACAACACGTGTCACAATACTGCCAGAAAACATTTGTCATGGAATTAATATGTTTATTTTTATGTGGCCTATGGTTTATTTTGATCCTGAATTCAAATCAATGGAAGAGGAAGAGATTTTGCTCTTCTCCAAATTGTCCAGAACAGCTCTGGGGCCCGCCCAACCTTCTATTCAACGGGTAACACCCTTTATTCCGGGGGTGAAAAGTGGTCGGAGCTTCAATTTGAACATCACGTCCTTCTAGTGCCGAGGTTAATAACGGGTACAGCAGCAACTCCACTCCCCCAATAAGCCTTCATGGCGTGGAAAGAGACAGAATTACCTTTTTTATTTTTATTTTTTGGTTAATTTAAGGCGCCTTCAGATTCTCGTTCTTCGCAGCGTTGAATGGTGGGTGGGTGTTGAATTGGAAAGGGTTTGGAAGGAAGGCGGTCGTGGCACAATCGAGATGCTGGCCTCCCAGTGTAGTGGAGAGACTGGGGAAACCCACAAAATCCTCAGTCAGAACACACGGTGGCGCAAAATTTAGTAAATTCACTGCAACCAACAAACAATAGTTGTGGCGTGACTTGTGTCAGTAATGCGACACGCCATACAAAGGCAAAGTAAGAACTCGGCCTAAAAAGCAGGAAGTTACGACCATTCGTGAAGAAGTGGACGAATTTTTACACGAACATTTATCAAGATGAAGGTGAGTAGCTAGATTCCCGACCCGGTAATCCTAATCTCGAGGAAGGTGTCTCCGATGCCTGTTGCACAATGGGGCTCTGTGGGTCTTTACCCTTTCTGGAAACAGTATGCAAATAATGGCAAATCTGCATTACTGTATCATAAATTTGTTCGCCTCAGTTTCTTTAAATTGTTGTATAAAGAAAACGTTATAAAACGCATGTCATAGTTATTAAAGAAACCTGTTTGTTACATAAGACATAAGTACTTAAAACATAAATCCTTTAAAAATCGATTAATTTTTTTGCAGCTTCACAATAACGAAGTTGGAATTAAAAAACAGAACATTTTTCGGTTCAAGACCTCCGTATCAGATTTAATCCAAATCAATTTGTAAATTCGCAAGGTAAAGAATGAGGAAGGACAGACAAGTTTATTTCGAGTAACTAGTGTAAATAACGCTTAAAAATTTCCAAATACACAATCTATGACCGGGAATCGATCCAGATACCTTCTGTCCGTAACGCAAAACGCGTTACGACTAGGTTAATCTTCTACTATGAAGGTGATCCTCAGCGACTGCATACGTTATTCGTTAAAGCCAACATTATGCAGTAGATGTATTTGTTATTGTAAAATGAAAATGCATTTCATCATTCGTCATTTAGATAAAGCTGCAGGTTGCAACGACCGATAGTATAATACTATATAACGAGGAGCTTCATATTCTGTGCCTTGCACGGAGTATTATTAGCAAGATAAAATCGAGAAGGATGAGATGGGCGGAGCATGTAGGACGGATGGGAGATATGAGTCGGTACAGCATTTCGACAGGAAAAAATGAACGGAACAGCCCAACTTCGAATGCCTAGGAGTAGATGGAAAGATAAAGTAAAAATGAATCTTAAGAAAATTTGAGGGAGGATTGGAACTGAATTTATACGCCTCTGGATATGAACCAGTGGCGGGCTGTTGTGAACACATCACTTGAACGTCTAGTTTTCTAAGAGGCAGTACAATTTTTTACCAGATAGGCGACAGTTAGCTACTCAAAAAGAGGACTCTGATCCCTGGATTTAATTAGTTGGTTGAAAAGATGGTTGGTTGGTTGGTTGGTTGTTTTTTTTTTTTTTGGTTGGTTGGTTGGTTGGTTGGCTGGTTGGTTGGTTGGTTGTTTTGTTGGTTGGTTGGTTGGTTGGTTGGTTGGTTAGTGGCTGTTTGGTTGGCTAGCGACTGGCTAATTAGCTAGCTGGTAGGTTAGTTGCTTGCTTCTTTGTTAAGTTAGTTAGTCAGCCACACAGTCATTTAGTTAGCTAGTTGGCTAGCTGCTTCACGCAGAGCCAGATTATATTCTTGCTATCACAGGCGCTTTCATAGCTGTTTATTATACAAGAACGTCAACAAAGTTAACCTTGACTGACGTAAGAGTTCAGATGGTAATGTTATGGGGGAGTGGGGGGGACTGCTGGAGGGAAAGGCGCTAGAACAAGATTCGGGAATCATCGTCCTTGTTTCTTCAGTTCATTTTAAAGTGTTTCGTGTGTGCAAAAAGAATAAACAAAACTTGATGGAAGAGTGATGCATTCGCGGCTGTATGATAATCTGGCTGCTCCAGTACCCTAAATACATCCCTCCAAATATTTTGATGGCAGTCACTATGTGTCGTAGTGTTTGAAGACTTTATTTTGGTACACTTAACATGCTAAAATATTACACTTTCTTTAGTGTTTGGTGCAGTGTTTTCCACTCTAATTTGGCCACTGGATAATTCGGCAATCTTAGACAATTTATCGAAATTTCTAATGGGTAAAAATTTTATAAATACACATATTAAAAAACTCGGCACCAAATAGGTAAGAATAAAAACAAATAAATATTTAATAAGTGTATGAGTCGAAAATATTTTTAAGCGCACATATTTAGAAATAAAAATCACATTTCAATTATACTAAAACCGAATTTAAAGACTAGTATGTGCTTCCATGTGGAGAAACTTTTCTAAGTTTTGAAGCTATTATTTATTATAGACCTAGAATGATTCTAAAACATTTGAACGGATAAATTATTAGAGTGTAGAAATGAAAATTGCTTTAAAAACGGTTTATAATACAATTTACGTTAAAATGTTTGTTTTAATGGAGTTTTCTGAATCCTTCCTGTCACGTCGCGCTTCACGGAAACCCAGACTGCCGCAAAACAACATTTGTGAAGAAATGGTTTAGTGCAATTTAAGAGCAACACATGGGCTTTGCGTTCCTGAAGGTTTGTCAGTAGATGCACCCCTCTGCTTTCAGAAAGGCTTCATGGACCCAAAAAAAATTAATCTCAAACTAGGTATCATTCACATACTACGTGCAGGTTTGAAGAAGAAATATTCCGACGCTAGAGTAACCTCACTTTTCTGCGCATATTTTAGTAAGAAAGCATGTTAAACTTAAGATATCAATTTTTTGTGCTAATTATCGGAAAGAATCAACGGAAATGAGCTGAGCGTGGCAAACAAGAAGGAAATGTATTGTGGTCTATTTAAATGCGATACAACCAGTAACCGGGACATCTGAATACCACCAAGAAATGTGGAGAATGCGAGTCCAGTTTCTCACGGTTGTAAAATGAATGTTGTGGTTTCTTCGAAACGGCGGTATAGGATAGCACTTTCAACGCTGACAGTGTTAGTTTTAGACTCATAGTCTCCTAGGTTAGGACTTTGTGTCGGATAAATGTCTGTTCCGTCGTATTAGACACCTGAATTAAATTTGTTTACCCTCAAGATGGAGGCAGCAGATTATTCCGAAACACCAGAATAAAATCATTATCCAAGGGGGTGTAATGACACAGAACACTAACACTTAAGTAAACCCCCCCTCCCCCGCTCTTTAAAGTCCCTGTCTGTAGCGAACAAAGGCCCTTAAAAACGCAGGTTGCCAGTACCAGTGGCGGTGCAGTCTACGTCGTGGATATTGCTGTCGCTCGCTTGCTGGAATTGAGAGTTCGAATTCCGCCTGGGGCCTGGAATTCTGTCCCTCGTAAATGTTGTGTGTTGTCAGGTAGAGTTCTCTGCGATGGGCCGATCTCTCGTGTAGAGGAGTTCTACCGAGTGTGTGTGTCTGAATGTGATCAGGTGCAACAATAATCCTCTACGTGTACAATGAGTAAGAAGAAGAGGTCGGACTAACGACGAAACGAAGAACAGTGGAAATTCACGTGTTAAGAATTTCGTTTCTACTGTTTTTGTCTTACCGTCAGCAGCGCCTGTCTTTTACCAGTCGCAAGTAAAGCATATAAGTAGACAGTGGATTATCATGGCATAGCTGGATTATTTACTACCTTTCACAATTTTTATTTATTTTCTGCTTTCTTCTTTAGTCTGACCTCTTCTACTTATTCTTTGTAGTGGATGTGTGTTACTGTTGCACTTTATCACACTCAATGACACACACACACACACACACACACACACACACACACTAGGACTTCTCTGGACGCGAAATAGGTTTGTCGCGATTTTTGAAACAGATATTTCACTCAAACTGAGGCCAAAAGTTTCCCACCCCGTCTACAGTAGCCCACCACGTGCTCGATTAAAACTTAAATACAAAATTAAGAGTCAGTTTTTCTCGGACAGCAAGTATTACTCAGCCCATTACCACTAGTGGGTGTAAATTATATGCACAGCTGGATATGTAAGTGCCCTTTAATTAATCATAAATCAGTTTCTCGTCCAGCAAGCATGGACCCACCGGTAGCGGTAAGAGGTAGTCTGTTTAAACACAAGTTGAAACTTTGATACTTATTCAAAGACACACTTTCTCAACCAGTAGCCCTGACACAGCAGTGTTCCATAAGGCTATTCGATTCACAAATGAAAATTTTATTGCATATAATTGTAGACCATTCTCTCTCGACCACTGCTTGTCTAAGACCTGAACCACGGACTTCGCCAGACAAATTTCACTTGTTGAATTTAATTTACATTACTTGATACGAACATACGGCATTAAAGTTCTCACGTTCCGCAGCTTAAACACTGTTCTGTAAAAGTGTAAAAGGGCGTGGAGTTAAAACTCCACGCATTGGAAATTGTTACATTAGAGATCTAAAAAGTATGTTATCCCAAGAACCTTTTGCCTGTCAGTTGATATAAAGCCTAAAACGTATTCACGTAAAGGTATTAGGTTTCTGCCGCACAGAAAAAAAATCCTTCAGTACAATCCAATCTTATCAATTAACGAAAATTTAGTATTTCTTTTGTGAACCATACAGAACAAATCAATGTATTATATGCGCAAAACGGAGTGTGTCTGTTGTACGAAGAGGTAAAAAATATGGTAACACGTTACTTCATAAACCAGACTCACATTTGTGTATTGTAGCGGTGATGAAATGTTCAGCAAAGCACAAAAGTTGGTATTAAATACAGATTTGACCATATGCAATGATTGTGACCATCTGCGGCTTCTAGAGTCTCAAATTTCCAACAGTTTGAAGTGTGTTCTGCTTCGACAGATGTTTTCTGTCAACTCGAGTCGAGCTGCGTGGGAACCGTTCGTGCTTGCTTTCGAAGAACATCCGCAGGGTTCATGTGGGGATACAGGAGTGGGGACGAGCACGTCAATCAGCCCCCAAATGAGATCTGGGCAAAATATGTGCCGCTGTTACTTCATTTAAAAAAATTGAAGGTTGCATAACTCAAAACACGTCACTCCATAGTACGTATACACTCAAATCAATTACGGTTCTGTTTGTGGCCTATTTAATGACGCTGTCATTATCTGAGAATGTAGAGTGTCGAACTGAACAAAGGGATAATAAAGAAGTGCAGAGGATGTGGGAAAAAGCGGTCATAATGGACTAACTGAGGAAAATCCGCAAGGAGGAGTGAGGAATACTACGAGAAATCTGCCTGGATGGTCGGTGCCAGGCTAAAATTCTAAAAGGGCTCCGGTTTTGCACAAGGAAGCGTTTGTGTTAAAGTCAGTCTCTTCCTTCCATTCTTGAAATTTTTATGACATTTATTGTGTTTATTATTGTTAGTAACTGCATTCTACATGATTTATGTAATCAGTTAAGCAGTACACATTTTGCTTTTTTAACCATTTGACGCCTAACGGCCACTATATGGGTCGTACAGCACAGCTAACCTCCAGATGCTGCATTTTATATATTTATTCAACAAATACAGGATGATTCAGGAGGAATCTGCGAGACTTCGGGAAATGATAGTATGTGTGATTCTAAGCAAAAAAGTTCATATGAACATGGGTCCGATTTTGAAC
>JGI20166J26741_11563363_pt1 | contig 12028 bp, 6 predicted proteins | sample TergutCu122P5_FD_26741 | JGI IMG/M metagenome (IMG submission 26741) | reverse complement strand
AAAAAAAAACAGAAGAAGAGGGAGGGGGAGAGAGAGAGAGAATAGAAAAGAAATTAAAGTAAATATCCCTTATCGAAATATATGTATGTGTTTGGAATTAAAGAGAAAATCTTTGTCATGGAAGTGATTCCAGTGTCATAACAGTTCCCAGAGTTATTGGAATGATATTATAACATTCTACAATGCAGACAACCGAGCATCAGTCACTAACAGTTACATAACAAGGATGCAGTTCTAGGTGTACCTAATCTTTGGAGTACAGATCAAAATTTCATTTTCAAACATGAAATTTACAAGTGTTCATTGTAACAAGTATTGGTCTTTCCTGCAAATTTATAGGCATATTGATTTATATTTTGCTATCAGTCTTGATCATTACTCAGTCTGTTTTACAAATAAAGTTACATGACTACTTTATGGTGTTGCATAAACTCAGAATTATAGTACTTATGGGAATTCAAAGTCTAGGTTATGAATATCTTCCAGATATGTGGAACCAGAGAACAGGTTAGCCCATCTGTGATATTTGCATTTTCAGGTGGTTTGCTTTTAAGCGTGCAGGATTCTGCAAGTGCTGAGGAAGTTGAACAGGTGACACAACCAGACCCTGTTCCTGGTAGCGATACTACTTCCAATCTCTTATCCTCTGGTGAGTGCATCAGAGCATACATAGCTGTGTATTACTGGACAGCAATGCTTAGTTGTGTTTCTATCAAAATACCACAGTGACATTATTTTCTTTCCACACACATTAAGTATGTTTTTGTCATATGCTTTCATTAAGCTAGGCAGCACAAGCATGGCATTTAGACCATTATTTAATTTTGTGTACAGTCTCAAAATTAGTTTTCTGAAGCCCAAGGTGCTTGTTTGCTTCCTACTGGATTTTAAGTTGAGAAAATAATTTGATTTCAAAATATGTCAACCTAATTTCTCTTTGTCCTTGGTATCATTATCACTACCTTTTCAAGAGAGGGATGTGTTTCAACCTCAAATATTTTTCAGATATTTCTCATGCTGTATATCATTATAGAGAAGGAAATGTGGGCTTATCCTAAAGATTGTAGCTAGATGAGACTACAGAAGAAGAGTACACAGTAAAACCTGTGTTTTGCTGTAAATATGAAGTTCAGGAAATGAGAAAGGTAATGCAGGCCTAGATATTCTCATCAGCAAGTTTCACAGGGCGAGAAACTGATGATCATTGGCATTCACTTATTTTAAATTGCAGAAAAATGTGTTTAAAATAATAAAAAAGGGAGTGAAGTTACACGTGCAGTTATGGTGAACGAAACCAATCTTTTTTAAAAGTAATATTACATCTCTTTATTTTAGGGCCTCTAATTTTAGGGAGAACTATCCTATATGAGGTTACATTGTATTCAGTTAGATGTGGCTTGTTGCTTTGGAAGAGCAGTAGTTTTTACTAGTATTTCTTACTAGTAAAATTTCGACTCTGTAGTGCTGTGACATTGGAGTATGATTTACTGAAGTGATCATCTTTCATTGGACTTCATCTGTTGTCAGACTGTCAATGTAGTACAGTATTTCAGAGGCCAGCTCTGCTTCCGTCTTCAGATAAAGGAAAGCACCTAACCAGGTGGATCCATTAGAGCTATTTGTAGTCACTGGCCCAGTCACTGAGAGTAGCTGTATCTAAGAGGTCCACCAGATTATGTGCTATCCTACACCTGAAGACAGAAGCAGAGCTGGTTTCCAAAGTGTAGCACCACATTGATAGTTAGACAGTGGACAAAGTCCAAAGAAAGAAGATCACGCTGTTAAGATGTATGTTTGTTTAGGTTAATTCTAAATTTGCATACCATGTGGTAGTTTGAATGGACAGTTTCTCTGCAAGGATGTATGCTTTCTTATTTAGAAATTAAAGCCACAACTCAAAATTCAGTACATAAATATGAAAGACATAGTTTCAGGCAAGTATGTTATGACTCTGGGTTTCTACATGAGTATATGTAAGTTGTTATTTTTTGAATAAATAAAATAGAAACAAATTTGCTTATGTAGTGTTTTATGAACTGATTGAAGGATAAATAACAAATCATAACATTCCAAACTCACTCTTATTTTTTATTTATGGAGTTGATAATTTTCACGGTAATTATTTGATTCTAATTGTTACTACTTATGCCTGTTACTTGCTGATGTCAGATTTTGCTTTGCTATGGGAGAAATTCCACTTCTTTCTGCTTTTGTCTTTCATTCTCTAGCTTTGGATGCTTCACTTTTCTCGTAAACCTTTTCACTGTATGCACTGATCTCTTCATTTTATCTCATTTATTCCTTACCATATTTCATTGCAAATGAAATATGGACTGCAGTATTGACCCTAGTGGCTTCATTCTGTAGGCAGTTTGTCAAATTCAGGCCAACTTTTTGACCATGATTTGTTTATATGTTATCATAGTTTTGTCATGTTTTTGTGCTGGGTTTATGAAGTTTTGCATTTGACAAGAAAGGCATAAAATCTTTTAGGGTCCATATTGCGTATGTGGTGTGATTTCATCCCCAATTATGGTGTTGAGAGCAGGGTCTGCTGCTGAGATGGGTAATCTATTGACAGCTTACTGACAGTATCATTTATTAGGTTTCCTTCCATATGGCATCAGCCTAGTACACTTTTGAGTACTAATGGGTTACTCAGCAGTTTAGACCTGTGTGATAATGATGTTGAATTTCTGGAATTCAGTCATACAGTGCACACACTTCACCAGGTTGGCAGATGTGTTCCTGTGATGTTAATGGTGTACAAATTATAATTATCAAAAGGGTAAATGCTGTCTGCTTAGTTCAAGAGCCTTTTATAGGAAATTATGTCAAGTGTGTTAAGCTGTTCGCAGCAGCAGGATGTGTTGAGTTCAGTAAAAACATGCCTTTTTGCAAAACTGCATTTTAATACCTTTCTTTTAACATCCATTCATTATTTCCCAGGCTTTGGCAGCTGATGCTTGTGTGTCTGCCTAATTGTGACAAGCCATCCCCACCCACGTGCAAATTTCTGTCTAGCCTGATAGACTCTTACAAAATTCTTTTTATGTTTACATTTTATTTTAAATTTGGTCCTTATATTTTTTAGTAATAATACTTTGCTATATTATTGTGGGCACCTTCACGGGTCTATATCCCTTCCAGCTTTTGACCACAAACCACTTTTACTGTCTGCTGTTAGTTATAATTTGTGCTGTTGGAAGTTGGCCTGAAAGTTGTTTTTTGTGTTATGTTATGTTATGTTATGTTATGTTACGTTACTGTATCTGTTATTGTGTTTTCCCCATTGACGTTTATATTCTGTTGTTTGACTGGTCCATCCCTAGCTTCTGATACAATTAGCTCACTCAGTCTTCCAAGTGACTATCGCAGCATGAGCCTTGGCGGAGGGGATGAGGTCTCACCCGAGACTCAAGACCAGTCAGATGCTGCGTCATCAGCTGGGGCGTTTGGTAACATGATGTACATTGACTACCCCATGGGACTGAACAAAAGTAAAGAACATACACTCATCATGTTTATTTTTCCTGAACGTCAAATAGTCATTGAAACCTTGTATGTTTGTTGAGTGTTGCCAGTTGTCTGAATATGTGTGTTTTATTATTTTACTTGTGTATATTCATGGACACATGCATGTCATGTTTAACCTAGTTTTTGAAATACTGATGAAGCTTGTTGTTTCTCTGGAAATTTGTTCATGTGTTACTGCATTTGCTGTGTTATGAAATGTAAAGATTTTATAGGTAAAATGAGCAGTATTTGTCAGGAGTCCATTATGTTTAGTATGCTGATTGGAGAACTGAAAATCATTTGTTGATATTTCTGCTTTTATTCATATTTAATAGTAGCTTTATATTAATAGATTCCAGTCACTGTGCATGGGAAAATTTATAATTAACTTGTTGCGTGTTTGGACGTCTGTGTCTTAATTGCTGTGGACATTTAACTGGAGAAGGTACACGTATGTTATTTGTGTATTTGTGCAGGCATAATTAGGAATGGTACATACTGTAAACTCAATAAAACTGCTTCCTTGCCCATTTTGCAGTCATTTGAATGTATTGTCATCAGCTCCTAGAATTGTGTAGTGTGGCATTATTTTGTAAACTTTCTTAGATGTGCGATCGTCTGAAATGCTACACACATATATATGACATGTGGTAGTATATAACATTCTCAGGCTTATGTTTGTGAGATTCTGTGTTTAAATCTCAACCTAGATATTAATTGCCTGGGTAAGGTTTTACTTTGTTTAGTTTCTAAGGAAATATATTAGAGAAATTTTGTAAAATGAAAGGTAGATGTAAAAAGAAAGTAAGCTTTTCCTGTCTATGCCATGAAGGCATATAGGGGGAGTAGTGGTATAGTAACATTCATTCTTAATCTCCACATTGGAGAAAGGTGAGCAGTTAACTTTATGTTCTTGCCACTTTACCCTCAGGAAATAACCCACTACCCATCTAATACAGCAGAACAGCAGAAATTCGAAAAGTGTGATTATTTTGATGGGTTTTTCAATTTAGTGCTTCTAATTACTGCAATTTTTTTTTGTTGCAAATTATGAATGGCTGAGAACTGTAATAATATTAACCTTCCAAGGACATGCATTTTTGTACGTGTAGGAAAATGCCCCTGGAAATTCATTATTAGGAAATAAGGGAAATTACCAAATTTTAGGACATGCTCGTAATCTTTATTTTATTTTATACAAAATGCCATTAATTTCATCATCTTACCTTTTTATGTTCAAATAATACCTCTTTCATAAACTATGTGCTAAAATTTAAATACCCACTCTGATAGCATACAAGTTAATGAATGGCATCAGTTTAGCCATAATTGCTTGTAATATGTCCTTGTTGATTCTGCGTGATATCTGAAGCATACTATGTAAATCACTTGGTGTTTTTCATCTTGCGTGTTGCATTTAGTGTAGTCATGCTAAGAAGTAGAGCTGGAGGAATTGCAGCAAGCATTTTGAAATTGAAGGCTGTAATTAGTTTGCTAATACTATATTTCCCCTTCACTTAACATGATTCCACTTGTGGAATTTAATTATTTTTATATATCGATTGTATTGTATGCATCCTTAATGGTAGTATGTAACACAGTTGTAAGCAACCATTAGTTACCCACTTTTTATGACTAGAGTAATAACAATGTCTTAGGAGTAGATTAATTTGGCTGTTTGGTCACTCTGTAGTATTAGCAGAGAAATATGCCTTATTGAAGTTAACCACCCTTGTAGCTGAAATCTGAGGGATTGAAAAGGGAAATGGGACTAATTCAGAAGTTTGATACTGTACATACAACACATTAATATTTATAAATGCAATGTTTTATGAAGTTTCATGTTTAATACATGTTAGCTGTTCTTGTACACATGCCTTTCCGCAGATTCTGCCCATGCCCTGTTTGTTCGTGCAACATATCTTGTATGTCATCGATTGATCTCATCATGGAAGACTGATCTCAATGTGTCACTTGCTGCTTTGGAGCTGCTTGCTGGCCTCGCTAGGATACATATTCGAGAAACAGGTGCTGCTTGCGTCTTAATGTAAATGATCCGCAGTTTATGTAAATAAGTGGCATTTCATAATCCAAACCTTAATACATGTTACCCAAATTTTATGCCTCATTTGAACTGTCTCACACACTCTCTGTTGCCCTCATGATGAAGAGCTGCAAAAATTCACCTTTTAGTTTTGCCATGTGTATCTGTGTGTCCATAAGTAATGAATCAAAACCCAGTGAATGGATTTTCACAAAATGTGTTGTATATAATGTATAATAAACCAACAAGATGCAAATTTGGCAGTATTGTGTTTATTAACAACAGCAGGTACGCTGTACATGTTTCGGACACCCTTTGTGTCCATCATCAGGAGCACTATAAACTGTAACAGCAGCCACTGGTGTTTGTCATGAGTTAGGATGGAGTAAATCCTGTATAGATGTCCAAGGTCGGTTGAGCACAGTACCATTTAATGGCCGAATTGTGTCACAATTCTGCCATGAAATAGTACACTGCTGCTGTTACAGTTTATAGTGCTCCTGATGATGGATGCAAAGGGCGTCCGAAACATGTAGAGCATACCTGCTGTTAATAAACACAATACTGCCAAAGTTGCATCTTGTTGGTTTATTATACATTATAGACTTGTGATGCATGGAAACTCAAATATAAAAAAAAAGTGTTGTATAATTTACTAAAATTTTTCACTACATTACAATTGTTCCTAAATTTAGACATGAATTTCGTTTCTCTGTGCCTCTTGAGTTTAATTCAGATGTAACTCAGTAAATATTTGTGGGAGAAAATAATGTTTGAAAAAGAAATTGTAGAGGAAAATGTGCATGCTTTCTACCCAATATCCTTGTTGTAAATCTCACAATTTGAAAATCAGAGGCATTGACCGGCTGAATATGACAGAATTGTTAACACATCCTTACATTTCTATACTTTCATCTACACCATATTGTACTAGATTCATAAAATTACTGCAGCTAAGGTCTTCACTCTTCTGGGTTGTTACACAGCATATGTTGGTAGTTATTTACTAATATTTTGGGACAGCCTATCTGTCCCATCTTCAAGGGTCAAGCAGGGACCAATAGGCTGTCGCAAAACTTCTGTAAACAACTACATACATACACTTTATGACAACCCCAAAGAGCAAAGACCTCATCTCCACCACAGCAGAAGCCTGAAATTTTGTATAGTGCAGATACGTTAATAACATTTTACTGTAATAGAGGTGTAACACATTATACAGGGAGCACTGTTTTTGTAATGTCAAGGGCATCCACTTATGACTGGCTGGGTTGCCAGAAGTTCACAAGGAAACTGAAAAGACACGCGTTTTCTTGCCTTAACACCAGCATGTCAGTGTCCACCTGTTTAGGCTAACATTTGTCATGTGAGATTTCTGATCAGCGAGAATGCTATCACAGTTCTAGCATCAGTTGGTTGAGGTACATGATAGGTGTCTAATTTTCCATTTTTATTTTAATTATTTATAAAAATGTTCTTTGTCTCCTACCCCTTTTCACATCCTTATCAGTGGTTTTTATTTTATATTTGTATGTGTATATACTTAAATTAAATTGTTACTTTCCTTGATGTCAAAGGACATAATGTGGACATTTTTATTGCATGCAGCTAGGAAACTTACAGGTAAGCATGATCTTTTTTAGCCTACTTTCATCCCCAAAACAGAAAACAGTAAATTTTTTATATCATTATTTGGTGTGTGCGTGTGCGCACGCGCGTGCCTTATGCACATGCTTGCATGTCTCCCTCATTTAAACTCTTGAACAATCCATACTCATTGTCATGAACATATTTTCAGTATTATGCTGTTCAAATACACCCCATCATACCTCTCAATTTTGTACATTAAATGGTAACATGGTGAATTGCAAACGTATGAGGTGGGAGCAATACTAGTGCCACTTACATTGTGGTCCAAATGTGATGTATGATGGAAGACCGTGGATTAACTTTTATCAAGGTAGTGTGCATCGTTTTGTATTAAATTTCAGTTTTTTGGCAGTAAGCAATAAACTGTTGGAAATTTGTAAGTAATTACTAACATAGCAACTGTGTTACCCAGTGATGTGGTGTCATGCCCCAGAAGGACCATCACTGCATTACAAAAAATGTTCGGTAAAATACTTTGTGCCTTATTGTAGTTATGAACAAGATAAACCTTTTTTTGTGTTACTTTTTTTTATATACTTGTTATCAAAATTAATGGTTATCAAATACAACAGTGGACAAATGCCTGTCTGTTGCAAGCTTTGTAAATTTAGTTATATATTTTATGTATGAGGGGCGTGCGGTGGCATAGTGGTTAAGGCACTACGCTACAAACTGGCAGGTCACGGGTTCGATTCCCGATGGTGTCATTGGAATTTTTCAGTGACAATCCTTCCGGTCGCACTATGACCCTGGGGTTGACTCAGCCTCTAACAGAAATGAGTATCAGGTGTATTTCCTGGGGGTAAAGGCGGCCAGTGCGTAAGGCTGACAACCTTACCACCATCCTGTACCATTGTCATGAAATCTGGGAACCTTAACTTCCAGGAACCCTCTGGGCCACTCCAGCCTGTAACGGGAATGCTTTACCCTTTCCCTTTATTTTATGTGTGAAGCACAAAGATTTATGTTGTAAAATTTTAGAAAATGTGGAATGTAGAAATCTGTTATTGTTGGTCTGACTTTTTTTGGCCAGCCCCTCTGCCTTTGTGCCATGTCACATATCCAGTGTCTCGCTGTTACATGATTGTTCTTTTCTGCTGCAGATGCCCTCGAGTGTAAACGTGCTGTAAAGTGGTTGTGTGACTACATCGTGTACCAGTGCTCACGTCCGCCGCCTGCACATTCCAAAGACTTGCATTCAACCATCGTTGCAGCATTCCAGTGTGCAGCTGTATGGCTTGTAGCTCACCCATACCTCCTACAGGACAAGGATTGCCTTACCACTGTTCTGGAAGTGGTGGAGCTTGGAATTTCTGGTTCCAAGTCACAAGTAAGCATGGTTAAGTGGGGTACTGTAAGGATGAAATTGTCGCTGTGTGCATTGTGAAGGCATATGGAATAGTGGAGTTACAGTTCCACTCATTCTTAACCTGAGCGCCAGATAGAGGTGAGTGGTTAGGTTCCTTACCCTAGTACTCATTGACTAGGAGGTTGGATGGCCCATAGAGCTCATCTGGATGCTTTGATTAAGAGAAAAATCTCATACCCTTGCCAGGAATTGAACCATGGTTTTTTCAGTTGTCCAGCTTGTAGCCTGGTCACAGTACCAACTAAGCTGTCCCTGATCAATTACTCAGGAATGTCTTTAAAAGTTTCTGTGGCATTGTCATGGTGTCTGAGGAAAGTGGTACTATGTACACATAGGTGTCCAGTAGTGCCACAGATGTGTTTCAAAGCAATTGCACAGTACTGTGTGTTTGTGTGTTGCACATTAAATTTGTGCTGAATGAGTTTAAAAAACTTAACTGTTTGGGCATTGTGTACAACATATTTGATGCTAAGGTTTTCTCTCTGTCATTTTCTGGCATATGTCATAGGTGCCTTTCTGTCTCTCCAGGTTATATATGACTTTTATTTTGTATGATCCTAGGTGTAGGGTGTGGCAGCTTTATTGTGCTGGACTGATAGAATAAAAAGGAATTGAAGTTTGAAATTGTGAATGAAAAGATACACAGGGCATATGAGGTCTACAACATGAAATGAGTTAAAGAATACAGGAAATGTTTGTTATAAGTATATTTTAGAAAACACTTTTTGATCAAAAAATGTTACATGTAAGACTGTTCATACTGTTATTAAACTCATCTTCTTGGGTGTTGTAATGTCAGTACTGTAGATGGCAGGGAGTTGGAAATTCATGTCATTAGTGCTTTACTGCTGACAGTGTCCAGATATTTACTGGTATTATGCATGTGTGTTCCGTTTTCAGTATTTCGTAAGACATTGACCACAGGGTGTGTGTATGTGTGATGAAGTTGATTTGAATTTTGGCTGTAGTAGTGTATGCCTTGGTATAGGTTTACCCTTATTTTCCTTAGTTCCCTCTATCAGATGCCAAAATGGTACTTGAAGTAGGCTTCGTTTCTTGTATTTTCCATTCCATGACAGTCACCTTGTCTCATTTGACACCAGATAACCTGTCTAGTTGGTGTAGCATTAAGTAACTCTAAAACCAACAAATAAGGTTTGGTTGTCAAAAGGATGTTACCTTTGCAGGGAAAGCCAGGTGAGCCAGTGCGTATGAAGGATGAAAAGGAGCTGAAGCCAGCATCTATTCGGGTCCGAGATACAGCTGAGGCCCTGCTTACTATTGTCTTGGAGCAGGTGAGTGTATGATGTATGCTTGAGATAAACTGAAGGTTGTGGTTAAGATGTGACCAGCTTGCTTTTAGTACTGTGTGTGTTGGGGGGGGGAGGTCATTCGTGGACTCAAGATACACAGTCTCAGTTTGATGACAGAGAAATGAAATTTAAGGATGCAGACTGTGAGGATATGTACAAGACCAGAATAGGGTCAAGTGGCGTGCTGTATTGATCACAGTTTAAATTCTTCAGGTTCTGTGAGAGCAGAAAATTGGTTTGAAGGCCTGTACAAGATCTGAGGTCCTGAGAACAGTGTTTAGAAGATACATGTCATCTTGGATGTTAACGTTGTGTTATCTGGTAAATAGGCTAGACCCTGAAGATGGAGACAACATGATTCTCTGAAATGTTAGTACTTATTAGCCAGCTGACATGGTGTAACATCTCAAAAGACTTGAGACTTCAGCTGAAGTTTTATTGACAGTTTATGGAAGGTCATGTAAAGTGGTGTTTTCTGTGTGTTAACTGTACTGGTTTTGCTATAGGTTGGTTACTTCCCATCACCCTGTGGTGCAGAGTCTCTCTGGTCATTGCTAGATGAAGTGGCCCTCCTGAGACACTGCAACTCATGGCCTGGTGGAGATCATTTGTCCAGAGAAATGGCAGTTGACAGGTTTCATTACTTTGTTGTGGAAAACTCAACAGTGCTGGCATTGCTTGAGGAACCCCTTGGAAACGACCAAGGTAGCTCACATTGTTTTTTGCACTAACACATAGGAGTGTATGACATTACACCATTAATTAAAATCCCTTTTGTTAGATGGGAGCAACTTTTGCAATTGTGAATCAATTTCAGATCCACAGCCAACAGTTACAGTTTTAATCCGGGGCCCTTTTGGTCGTCATGCATGGACAATGCAACTAAGACATTTGCCACGTCATAAGTCTGGAACAAAATACCATGCACCTAATCCTGGGCGACCAGTACCAATGGCAGATGTTGGTGTGCGTCATGATGTGAAGCACCGGTACTTTCCTGAAAATGTCGATCGCATTCCACAATGCAAAGTGTATGTGTTACATTTATTATAGAATATAATTATATAACTTTTTTTATTTATATTATTTTAGTAGTCCCTGATTTTTTTTCTGCAGTACATTTACAATAAGAGGGAGTATAGTCAAAAACACAACTTTTTAGAAAAGATGATTTATTCTAAAAATTAAACTACATGTTTAGGCCTTTATTGGCCATCTTCAGGTTTCTACATTATTTAAGAAGAGTCTGTAAAAGCTGTAAAAACTGTGTGAGGGCATGTTGATGAAGAGATCTGTATGCATCAATCTCTTTATCAGCATGTCCTCACACAGTTTTTACAGCTTTTATAGACTCTTCTTAAATATTGTAGAAACATGAAGATGGCCAGTAAAGGATGAAACATGTAGTGTCATTTTTAGAATATAACATCGTTTCTAAATAAGTTGTGTTTTTGACTCTACTCCCTCTTACTTAGTTACACACACAACGGGGATGACACACATTAAAGTACATTTACACATCATAAAAGCATTCAGGTCCCATTGCAGTGTTGTTTTTTAGTAATACCTGTTACTTTTACTGAACTTTCTCTGCCCCCACATGTCATTCCCTGCAGTTCTATGACCAGTTGTGGCCATAAGCAAGGAAAAGTTCTTCGTTGAACTTGTGCTTGGTGAAGAAAGTGTATCACATTTCCACAAATAAATCTAAATTAGAGAGTGTACTAAATCATGTGTGAGGTACAGCACTTTGCATGCAATTTCCAGTAGTCAGTGATATTTTACATTGACTGTGTATTTTCAAAATGCAAGCCTGTGAAAAAGCCTAAGAACAAAGACAGCTACTTTTACCCAAGGCACACATCACACAAGGTAGAAATGTTTTCTTTCCTACATAGATAAGCCTGTCTTGAAGCTAGTGCACCATAAATGTAAATGAATCTGAAGTGACACTTCCAAGTACCCTTATATAATCCGTGTATTAATCAAATATATATAATAGTAGTACCAACAATGCACATAAGTATAGACTTTTACAAATTACCAACTTAATGCACAGTTCCTTTATTCTTCAACAATATATATGTTACACTACGATCCTCAACATGTTTCGAGCAGCACGCTGCTCATCCTCAG
>JGI20166J26741_11563029_pt1 | contig 12035 bp, 9 predicted proteins | sample TergutCu122P5_FD_26741 | JGI IMG/M metagenome (IMG submission 26741) | reverse complement strand
TTTCCAGGGACTTGTGAAACGGTGGGACAAGTGCTTAAATTTGTATGGAGATTATGTTGAAAAATAAATGCTGTTTGTATGTCATTATCTCCATTCGATTCTTTCCAATCACGATTTGTAACTTACTTGTTGAATCGCTCTCGTATAATGTTCAGATACATTTTAATGCAATGAATACTACGAATGGCTCAAAGAATGGGCACCACTGAACAAATACTATGTCCAGTTTGTCGTAATTAGCTCACTTTAAGATTTAATCGTAATCTGTTCTCAGAACAGTCGGCACTGATCATACATTGCTTTAAAATTTCTTGAACTGCAATAAGGAAAAGTTCACGCAATATGGCAGTATAAAATTAAGCAATCGGTTCTCTCAGTTGCTTTCCTGATTAGCTTCCGTAGCTGTTAAAGAGAAAAAGCATTACGAATAGGGAGGATTATTTAGAAATATCCTAAAAATATGACATGTTTCTACATTTTTTCCTACAATGTTTATTGTGTAATTCCTTGTCAGCTCCATTTTTATATTCTTTTATTCATTTTCAACATTAATAAATATAAATCGTGGCCTACTTGATCACAAAGCTTAAAATAAACAATTTTGATTCCGTTATACCTGGTGTATTTTCTCCTTCGGTTTACATTTTTAGAACAAGTTCTTGTCGGTCTTCAGGCATTCCTTCCAAACGTTATAGCCATCTCTCTTGAAGTTTAATACATGCCATTCCAAAACCCCATCCCTTCATGAACCAACAGCCAGCTATTTCGGTCAGTACAGCGAGAAGGATTCTAACTGATCAACTGGGGAATACGGATTTGGATTTCGTCTGAGACTCTTCTACCACCACCGCGCCAATTCCCATGCCGGGTCCAGCCAGGCCTGTTCTTTTGGTACCGAAGACTATTTGATCTGACGTAAAGACAGCAGGACAACTATCCATCCTTTAGAAGGCCAAAAGATATCGTGGGCTTTGGTAGCCACCTTGTGCATTTATGGTCATTAAATTATCGTGCCCTTTGTTGCGACATTTCTGCCGTCTGCATTATTCACTCTTGTTCTTTGGTTAATCTCCAGTATCCGGAAATTCCAGGATCTGTCTCAAATATATTTTGCTCTCCTTGCAGGTGTATTCATTACTGGACTAATTGCCCTTCCTTCGCTGTACATATTTTATGCACAGGCCGGTCACGGATTGTGTTTCAGTCTACAAGTATTTCGAATTTGAAGACTTGGGAGATTTACGGTTCAATTCCTGACGATTAAAGTCTTGTTGGATATTACGCCGTGTCGATTGTGAAAAAGTTACCGACGATTCTTGGAGAGTAGTGCTATCGTCTGATGGTATGGTACCGGGGTGCTGATAAGTCCTTAGCCCGACCTACTTCCCGATGTAATGTGTTTGATGGTGAGAATATTTCGTGTGATGTTGGTCTTGTTTTATATATATATATATATGTGTGTGTGTGTGTGTAAATAGTACTAATATTCCTCCAATTGTTGTATTGTTCTATGTATTGTCTGTTTTGTGTCGTTCTGTGTATTGTTTGTGTGTAAATGTGTACTGTACTACTTCCACCGGGTGATAACCCAATTGCAGTTAATAAATATATCATATCATATCAATTATGATTATGAATAGGATATATGAACATCAAAATCTTCTGTTGCTGTAGCTTATTTCCTTCCTGGTCGAACTAAGGACTTATCAGCACCCCTGTACAAGTAGTCCAAGAACAGGGTCTCCTCTTTGACTATTTGATTTTTTATTTAGTTGTGTTCCTTCGAATTGACGGCAACTATTTACGAATCGAGACGGCTTACATCCCGCAAGGATTTAATCACTGCTGGGGTAACATCAAATACGGCAGTTAATAAAATTTTAAATACTTGTCGATTCGAATGTCCTCCCTGTGCGATCTGTAGATAAAAGTGTATATAGAAAGAGAGGCATATAAGAACTCTTTGGAGAGGGTTTGTGTATGTAGACAAATTTCCATAATGAAGTGCAGTGGAACAGTATAGCACACATGTGTGCATTTTGTCCTCGTGCTCTATAGTAATAACTTTGATTTTCGCTAGTAATATAAAATTGCCTAAGGTCCGAGCAGCTGACATTCCCGCCCCAGTTTTTATTTTGAAATTTAGAAGTTCCATTACTATTCCAAGCTGAACTTAACCACCACTGAAAATTCAATTTTAAGGTCTCCTAAGGAAGGACTTTAATTGATTCTCCTTTGTTAGTTCTCTGAATGAGGGTTATATATAAATGTGTATTATACTGCTCATTCTTCCACGCAACTTAAAAATCTGAACGTATAAATGAGATTTACCTTGAGGGAGTAAGATACCCTTTCTCCGTGATTGTGCTGTTGAAGATAGACCCCAATATCTTTCTCATTATAAAATTTAATTTAACTTTACCGAAGAACGATCAAACTTTATATACATTCTCGTCTGCAACCCAATAATGGATAGAATCTTTGTTACACTGCAGACAGCAGTTTACCAACCGGTGGCCGGCGTACCATTAACAATCAAAGTTTAATTCACTTCTGTCACCATATTTTAATAACAACTATAATTATGAGAGATACAAAAGCTGGAAAGTAGGCCCTACACTTTCTAACAACCAGCTGCTTTTGACATTAGAGGTATGGGCGACCGTGGCTGTGAAAATCTCTTGTGACGTAACGCCGTGTAGCTTTGTAGAAATTTATTAAGTTTCCGTAGAAAAGTATGTAGTATTTCAGTTTTACTGTGTGGACAAAGGGTTTCGTTTTCTCCGAAACATCGGTAAATTTCTGCCATACCACCCACCGTCACATCCCTGAACACAGTTTTCCTTAAGTAGCTGCTTTTTCCATTTGGGTTTCTTTTAAGTTTGTTTTAAAGTTTTATTTTTCTCTTGTCTCCTCAGGATTTTAATGGCGTAAATTGACGAGTGGTGATGAAAAGGCCATGAATTTGTGATAGTCTCTGCATCCCTCTGAAAGAGAAAGCGGAGCTGTTGTAAAAACTCGCGAGACCGCGAACACGCGTGTGTCCTCAAAATATTTTGAACGATATGCAGCATAATTTTTAATCGTGAATATGTGATATGGACAGTTACGATGTCATATAAAGTTGTTAATTTCTATGCAGTAAATTAACATGTTGAAGCGAACTAGTAATAAGTATTGTCAGAGTAATCTTTGCACCGTAAGAGAACCTTGGAAATAAAGCCCTACTTTTTTTTCTCTTCACCATTTCCACCATGCCGCTCTTGTAGAACTGTGTCTGTTTCCTTACTACCTCAAATTTCCTTGGGCGCCCAAAACTTGTTCGGAGAATTTAATTTTGCACGGTGCTAAATATTCGCCAGTTGTTTAAAGATGGAGTAAGACTGTCACATTGAATGACAATGGAGAAATTTAGCTTAGGTTCAGACAGAAGTTTCCTAGGAAACGTTGATAAATTTCTACAAATCTAGACGGCGTTATATTCTAGCAGACACTGCCGGCGTCCGTTGAGGGTTTGTTTATACCCACACCGTGTGCGACAGATTTCTGAGTGAAATTTTCAGTTAAGTTCAGGTGACAGTCACATGGAAGGACTTGCCAGTATTGTGTTCCCTTGTTACACAGGACTATTTAAGAGAACTCTTGGTAACTCCTGTGAAAATTATTAATAACTGGACTAGTTTTAACTTTAAAATTTATAGCAACGTGGCCTTTAATTGTGCCGCAAAAGATCTGCTTCTTAGAGGAAGTTTCTAAGCTGGCACGACCGGATGGACACGGGTGCATTACGAGAGGGCTGAGGGTCAGGAATTTCTTCCCCAGTTAGGGTGCGGACAAAAAAAAAAAAAGAAAAATATATTTCCATTCTTCACGTAGACGGGTGTCTGAGACTCGATTCAATCAGTGTTCGGCTACAACACGCCTCTTTCAAATAAATTAATTTTGTATTGCAGGTATCTCGGATTTACTCGAAATTCTCGTTAACGATTATATACGATTTTTTATATTTTAATTGAGACTAAATACGGCTGAATTATCTATCCAAAAAATTGAAGTATCAGACTTATTCCTAAGGGCTGAATCGCTGGTATAAATTTGACTGAGTTATGTACATTTTAATCGAAAATTAAACGCAGTGAAGTCGAATGTGTAACAAAGAACATGGAAAAACTTTCGAAGTACGCAAATTTGGACTTTCGTGGCCAAGTACCTCTAGGTCTTTAGTCGCGCAGTACGTAAACCTCGTGCCTTGAAACATGCCTCTACGCCATAAGCATTAGATACGGCCTCTCTTGTAAGCCAATGCGAAACGATCCAACTAAAATGAGTCTCAGAGTTTCATACATGCTGATGTTAGCAAATAGACTCTCCATCTCGCCCGTCTCCCCGAACTATGTTTCCCCATCTACAAACTCTCAAAGTTCCAATTAGACGTCGTAGTTACAAGATGATATTTATTCGCTAGCAAGTTTAAACTTGGCGATGTCAGTAACTCATTCCGCATTATTGCTACGCAGTATTATGTACAATCTTGTTCAAAAACAATTCCTGCACGATATACGTATTTCCAGTGACAATAACCCGTCCGCCTAGTTCGGTGATATTTGTCTAAAATTGACCTCATTGCGGGACACGTAAGCACATTTTTCCAGTGACCAGCCTGGCCCGATTATTTCGGTAATATTTGTCTGAAAGAGGCAACCTTGCGGCACACATCCGAAAGCAGAGAAAATGCGTTAGCCCAAAATGTTCGCGTTGGATTCCACATCTGGACAAACAGTAACATAATCATAAAACCAATCAATCATAATTATGTTCCACGTTATCCACTGTGTAAGGTGCAATAACATGCGGGCGACTTTTCGGTAATTAACTCTGCCTTTCATTTCAAGTTCCATGTATTATTACATTTACAACTGTACAGTTTCGTTCTTCGCGTTCACACTTGCCGTTGCGGTTGAACCTAAATGATTACCATAACTCCTCTATCATTGTAGCATTTCTTAATCGTATTTATTTAAATGGTATGCCCATTACTATTAGTCAGGCAGTTAGTCGCCAGCCTGTCACCGCGGGGAACCGGATTAATTCCCAGACCCTTCTGTGTTGACTTTGTGGTGAACCAAGTGGCAGTGGTACAGATTTTTACCAAGTACGTTGGGTTTGCCTGTCAGCGTCACTGCGCTAGTGCTCCATATTCACTCATTCGTCTATCACCCACGCTATGTAACCTTCGCAACTGACGGCGTCCTTAAGTAACACAGCTTAAGACATTTTATTTCATTGGCATTTTACTGTATGACAGAGCTTTTACTTTATACTATTTGAGAAGTCTGCGTAACTTTTCCGTGTTCTCACTTTTGAACGCTCTCAGCCCGTTGTCTTCTGGGTAGGGATGTCATTTACGCTTCTTGAAGAATATCGACTTTTCGGAGAAAGTCAGCGTCAAACTTGGACCTAGTCCTTGAGCCTTGACGATTGAAGAAATATATTCCTCCGAAACGTCAGTATCCACCAACAAGACTAAACAGTGTCAAAATCCAAAATACCCCGTGACGTGAGAACCTGAAATTTTATATTTTAACCTTTTGGTCGTACTCTTTTAATTTTCGGTTTTACCAAAAATCGGTCAGACCTCTACAACGTTACTAAATTGTATGCTGTGTTGAAACAAGTACTTCCAATCTTGAATGTTTTCGAGGAACCAATATCCACAGATACTGACGCGCCTGTAAACCCACACAGACGCAGAGTGGCGCAGAGCCGAATTACACGTTTCAAAGAGCATTTTTGCATTACAAGAGGGGTAGTGGGCAGAGTCTGTATACCGAGAAAGAAAGGTGTCACACCGTTGCAAAACCTGTTCAATGACGGTGGATCCATGCAGAATGTAGCGTGTTAATGAGCGATGAGAGCATTTGCGCGTATCGGGTATCTCATGGCTGCGGTTTCGCCGGACCTAACGGCTCGGGATTTCTTCCTTTACGGATACTTGGAAGAACTCCTGTGCAGGAATCGCTCACAAAAATGCAGGAGCTGATGCACGATATTCGGAGTGAAACTGCGAATATGAATCAAGAGTTGATGCGCCGAATTTTTGAGAATTTTGTGAATCGTTTTAAGACAATGAGTTGCAAATGAACTAGGCAATTTTCAAGATATCAACTATAAAAATAAATAAGTAATACATTGCTCGGTTTGTACATAAAACAGTTGCATTTCATTTCATCCTCATCTTGTTGTGTAAAATATTATCGTGTGTCAAAGAGTGTCTGTCTGATCTGCGCCACCCTGTATTTTACCAGAATAATGACAAACAAAGACTGTCAGTGCATTCAGGTGGAGTAACAAATCTGGGGCATATTAGCTTCCTATCCTGTTAATGTCAAGGACTTTCTGTTGGAAAAACAGCTGGAGACTGAAGTTGGCAACTGACCTAGATCTTTTAGCGTCTAAAAATCACGAACACTTATTCATGATTTGCCTGTTAAGTAGAAAATAAAGCCTTTTTGTAGCACAATTGATGTTTGAAGGTGGTTTCTACTCTGCACCTTTGTTTACAAACAAATTCTGTCACAAAAAATTGGAAAATGGTTTTCTGGGTATTACATACGAATTTACATGTCGTCATATTTCATAGGCCGAACACCAGTACTTCTTTGTCAAATTCTGTGCCGTTTATTTTCTGAGTAATGGGTTCTAAGTGTATAGTCTGCATTAGAGCTGTCACTTTTCATTTTTCATCAACAAGACTGTGAGAACATTAATCACGCAAAACACATCAACGTAAATATATTAATTAAATTTGATTAAAATTTAAGTTTGGTACGCTTCAAATTCCATTTCTCAACAGGTGATATGATATAAGTTTTCTTAATTTCCTTTGCAGTAATTTTAATTGATAATATTCATTGTGGTTCACTTAACCACATCACGCAATCTGGTGGATACACAAACACCTACGTATCTCCCAGCATGAGATTGGTCCATAGAACATGCACTCACATTAAAATACTTCACGCAAGACGTGAGCGCTCTCCCGACTAATTCGTAATTTGGCTGAGCTTTCTGTAGCCACCTGCACACGATGCATGGTGTAGAGTCTATTTTAGCGTCTTCATATTATTTTCTTTGATAGAAACTAATGATTATGATATTAGGTTATTGTATATTTGTCACGATTGCACATTTCTTGTGTAAATCAAACGCTTGTGGGCACCTGCAATTATGAACGGAGCATTTTATGAAAGACTGCCATTGGAGGGACGAATCTGATAACGTAGATTTGCCTGCATTCAATTATTCCTCTTAATCCATTCGCATAACATTTCATTTCGGCCAGCTAAGTTTCCTGCACAAAATTAATTCTGGTGTCAATCGCTTCAAGAGATAATCTTCGAAACTTGGAGTTTTATTTTCGGCCTGGAACGATGGACAATCTCATGAAGCGGATAATTCCGTATGTGGTAAACCATCGTCAGAGTTATACAGAACGTCATTACAAAATTAATTTATGATTTCAAAACAACGTCTAGATCTTATGTTAGAATGTCTTTTAGGTAGAAATGTGTATTTTATACCGTAAGTACTCAGTAATCCACCATGGCATAAAAGCCAACCAGATAACATAGGAATATTCCTTTAGAAGAAAATGACAAAAACTGGCATAAATATTTGTCGGCAATGTAAGATATAACGTTGTTTAGATTTGTATAAAATACTTGTTAATTGATTTATATGTTAAACATTTTAATGCTTTTAATAAATTATATTGTATTTTAACTCTACACACGCATGTTTTTGACATAATTGTCTACACTTTTATGCCTCTTATATGCCTCCTGAATATAACCTTATAGAAGTCGAAATATATGGGAGGAACGTAGCCATTAATGATTATTTATTACTGATTGTGCACCTTGTAGGATCAAATACTGGATGGTTGGTCCGTTACACGGAACAAAGTATTACTTTAAATTATTTTGACTTTCATCGTATCTAATGTCACAATGGTAGAAGTAGTGGAAGCCAGTCGAACTGACTGACGTCCCTCAGTCGTTCTAAGCATACGAGTGGGTTTCATTTTAAATTTGAAGAGCATTTCTGGAATAATATCAAATATCAGCGAGACTTGTTAAGTGAGGATATAAAGTGACGATCTGCAGAATGGGTGGTCACAGATTGTTACCATTGCATGCAACATTCCCTCTCTTCACCTCCTTATACTGAAGGGACAATTCTCAATGGAGCAGAGGCATTCAGAATGGGAATAGCCTATGTCACGTCCGTCTGACATAGAGATGTAAAATTCCCGCAACCTGAAATGAAGCTAGATTGACAGCTGTATCGAATGGTAAAGGGTGGCATTAGTCACAGTCACCATACATTAGCCAATTAAGAATATCAGTAGATACAGACTGTGCGAGAGGAGATGTAAACGAAGCGAAATTAATTTCGTCAGGTTTACTGCCGCAGGTTTGTTTCTTGGTTGTATCAACTTAAGGAAAGGCGAAGCTCATTGAGCATTTCCTACGCACTGAGATGCAATTGACGAATGTGATTAGTTCCTAGTTTGCTCTACGATTAATTTTTAATTTAAACTGAGCAGGTCAGAACTCGAATGCTGGTGATGCCCATTTCGAATGCTGGCCAGAACAAGGATTACCTTGACTGAATTTTTCCTGCTATGAGTAAATCTCCCTCGGAAAATTATCGGATAATACCTCAGCGTGAACAATACCGCATCCTCTCACATCAGTCAGTATTTGTTATTCTCTGATCATGCCAACATCCGGCGCTGTATAAACTGAGAGACGTCCGCCAAATACACCCTAAATACAAATAAAAATATAAATTTCACTATAATGTGCATAGCGTCGAATGTCACAATGATTGAATGATCAACTGGAAAGACGATAGGCAGTAATTTTGGCCTGTCTTGAAATGCTCTCATGGAATTTTCCTAAAAGGATTTTAGAACCATAAATACAAATACAAATCTGGTGGAGATTCGATCCAAAAGCCTCCGCAACTTGAAACTTCCTGTAATTGTTGTTGTGCGACTGAGTCTAAGCTTGTAACTTCACCGTGTGCTGCAAATAATAATAATAATAATAATATGTTAGACGTTGCAATAGATATTAACTCCCTCTCCTCCTCCTCCTCCTCCTCCACATCCTCCAACGAACACGCTGTCACATTATCTAGTCTGATTATCGTGTGACAGGGACGCCAACATTACTTAATGAACAATCTTCTCTAGGCTACTGGCAGCTACCAGGCTGGCGCGCCGTGCAATGAAGGCAACACACCGTGATTGTTAGTTATGAGAGCTGCCTGTCACAAGGTGGACAGCTTTCTGAGAAAGTGATGGTCTCGCATGTCCTCCCAATGTAATTTCCCTCCTTATCCCTCGACCTTTCACATCGTTTTATTATGGAAGACGATGACAATGTTCAAGGTTCCGTTCCTCTTATTGGAGCGACCTAAAGTCGCTCAAAGTAACTGAGTCGAAGCGACGTCACCAATCGATGCAGTGCCCTTACAATAAAGTTTTCCTGGCAGAATTGGCAATCTACTAAATAATAATTCGTCACGTTTAACCCTATTACACGCCAATATTGTGTTGTGCATCAAAACGCACACACTACAGGGAGTACAGCTGGAAACCGAAACAAGAAACACAGGAAGCTTAACGGCCTTACATTTCCATATATAATATATAAAATATAAAGTACGGCATGTTAGAGTAGGCATTGGCTATTACTGCCTTGCACTCTCAGACATGCGTGATAATAAAGGAAATGAAACACCGGGAAAGTATATTCTAAATATTCTACAAAACGTTTCATACGATTTGTTCATTTTTAGTGGCAAGTCTCTGCATTCAACTGTATTTCATACTCACTAACTCAATAAATGTAAGGTAACACTGCGCTTCACTCCCCTCGTCTCACAGTAGGTGAAACTATTGACTACAGTGACGCCATATACCCCTTCCACGCGAAAATAAGCCTGGAAGACTGTGAGGCTGTTCCAGTTGCGGTGGTGTGTCAGCAATTTGTAGACAAGCTGCAAAAGTATGTAGCAATCCGTTCGCCAGATGTCGAGCAAGTGTCAGAGTTTAAGGAACTAAATTTCCAACACCTACGCTGACATGCAGTAAATTTTATTGTATTTGTATTTATTATATGAGGAAATGTATGGCTTAAAAGTGCCGAGAGATTCGGGTTCAGTTTTCGACTATCTCCGTGTAAAATATGTGTCCTCAGAAATGAATTATAGAACGGGTGGACGTGTTAATGAAATTTCATAGGAAATAAATGCCATTGAAATAATCCGAAGCTGTTCTTTGTTTTTAAGTTTTCTGCAGTAAGCAATAAAAATATGGTTCATGCACGAAATTATGATGTTGGAGCACCTTCCTAAAGAACCCCTCGAAACGCAGTAGCCATAGTAACCTTAGCAGTCGAAGGTGTACCTAGACGTATACTGTTAATTTCTGCATCAAAGCCATTCGCAACATCTAGGAGCTTTCAAAGTACCAAATTGAAAAGAAAGTGTGTGGAAATTTTTAAGCGTTCTGGTACGCTTTCCAACATCCAGGTTTATTTTTAAGGAGAGTACGCTTATATTATTAGCTATGTTATTAGTTACGTTATTGTTATTCGTCTGTACCAGTGGTTCCCAAATTGTGTTCCACGGATCCCAAGAGATTCGGAACAAATACATAGGGATCCATGGATACGTTCCTGCAATGGATAATTTGAAGTCTACTAATTTTTTAAATTAAAGGAATAATGTTCTGTTAAAAACGACCACGAAACTTCTTTATTGGCGATTTGTTTATTTCGTATGACAGTTATTACATCTAATTAAGAAACCCTCTCTAAACACGGAGCGAGCGACAAGCAGTCTAATTAAGGTAAAATTATGCAACGCATTATTACTTATGTTACTTGCATGTATTTATAGCTATCCAAAATCAGTTCTAAGATATAAATTTTTAATACTGGTTACTCAACATCCGGATACTCTATTTACGTGAGCAGTGATATGAGAATCCGTGATTATTGTTGGAAACCAAAAGGCGTCCGCGAGCAAAAAAGTTTGGGAAACACAGGTGTATGTGTTATTCCTTGCAGCATTTGAAATAATTACAGATTTTCATAAAACTTTGTACAGGCAGCACAAGACACCACGCCATTTTGCTACCAGTATCACTAACATGATAGCACTGCAACAAGTCACATTTCATGTAGGTTCTGAAATGTTTTGTGATAGTTGAGACACTGGAAAGATGCTCTAATAAATTTTTGTTAGAGTATCTTCTTCTTAAAACATGAAAAATGAACACATCATCCGTAAAACTTCTGTGTGTGTACTTCGATGATGTTCAGTAATAAACCTTCCGAATTAAACATTTCTTTTCGTAGTCTGTCTCACGACAAGTCCAAGGCCTCTTTCACAGTCTGTTCTTCTTAGTACGCTATCTGATGCTTGCTATTTCAATTGCACTATCGTCTCATACCCATAAGGTCATCGAGTAGCTGCTTACCTCTTTTTCCTCATTTTACTATCACAGCCACCCTTCCTTCTCTCGTTCCCTCAATAAAGTGTTGTAGAAGGCAGTTGCTACACACATTGTAACCATTCCAATTAGTCTTCCTTCCTTTTATTGTATTAAGAATGTTGCTCTCTTCCTCGCCTCTATATAATACTTCATTTCTCACACGATCGGTCCAACTGATCTTCTCCGTCCTTCTACATTACTCCATTTCAAAACTTTCCTGGTATTTTTGATCATCCTTACGGGGTTTCCAAGTTTCAGCACCATACAAAGTTATGTTCCAAATGTAGAATTTTACTAATATCCTCCTTAATTTTAAGCCAAATTTGCTTGTGAAGAAAAAGTCTTCTTCTTTTTGAATGCTACATTTGCCATCCTGGATTTAATTTTTGGTGTACATCTTGCGTCATTTAGCATGTACCCTGCTACCCAAAAAATTTAAATATTCACATTCTCCAGATGTTTT
>JGI20166J26741_11562807_pt1 | contig 12036 bp, 8 predicted proteins | sample TergutCu122P5_FD_26741 | JGI IMG/M metagenome (IMG submission 26741) | reverse complement strand
AAACCGCCGCAACAGGGCAATAATCGCAGCGCTAGCTACATCCACCACTGCCACATTGAAACTGCTTTGCTACAATTCTACGGGAAAATAGGTGGTTGACGTACAGTACAGTAATACCCAAACAAGCTATTTCCTCATTCTGCCACAAATTGAGCCCACTCTTAACCACCATGGATGAGGTACTCGCACAGTACACCCACCACGGATACTTCAACCACTTTCCAAACCCTGCAGGCAAGGTGAAAATGATATATCTTCATGGTTTTAAATTTTGTGATTTGGTTTTCAAATGTGGATGATGGATTACAAAAAGTTTTAAAATTATTATTTGAATTTGAGCAGTGTATTTGAAGCATGGAAAAGGCAGACTGGCATGTAATTTGGCAGGTGTAAACAGCAATACTCAGTTGTAATTAGTACTCGTATTAGCCATCTGTAGTGCCCTAGCCCCTCCCCAAAATGCTCTGCTTATAAACAGCCAACCTAAATAAAAGACTGATATTGAACAAGCCACAAGTCTGCATTAAGTTGAGTGAGATTCAGTTTGCTGTCCTCCGAGACCCACATACCCCAGCAGAAGACACTCCACCATGTTACAAATACATAAACCAATTTACACAGCATATCCCAGACTGTATTCATGTCCACAAGGCTTCTCAAAATGTACCTGCATAACATTTTATGGGGAGACCTTTACATTTCATTTTCACTTGCAAGGAGCTCCAGAAATTACACCAATGTAAATCCACTTGGCGGCACTGTAAGAGGCAATTAAGAAATAGTCTTACTTTTAAAACTTTTTTATGTTATATAATGATGCTCAGCATCACAGACTAAATACCTATTATTCATAAATGATAGTCTTCTGGATTTTGACACCTGGTACAACTGACAAACATGTAGAAGGAATTAGTCCTCTACATCTTTAGTGTGATGCAATTATGTCTACAAGACACAAGTGACTCAGAGAAGGACATGTGTTTGTTAAATAAGTGGGTTGCACAGAATGTGGCCAATCAACCACCAATAGGGAGAGGGGATAGATCTTGTTCTGGGCCTAGAGAAATTCAGTAAAAATGAGAATCAGAACATTCAACAACATTAATTAAAATGAATAAATACAGATTATGATGTTACATGCATACAGTCCTTTTCTGGGCTCTGATGGGTTAATAAGGTCATGCACAGTGACACAGTAAATGTAGTGTCACCCCAGAGGAATGAGACTCTCCCATCCTTGGGGAATGCTTTTACTCCCTTGCCCTGAGTGAATAGATGACTTTCTTATTGCTTCCCTTATAAGCTGGTCTTGGTGCTTGGATTTCTTGACCAGGAAGCTGGTGTTAAGCAATGCAAAATGACCATGATTAGTGTTGTGTTCTGCCACTGCAAGCTTCTACAACTGGTACAGTCAGATATGATTAGTGAAATTCTAAACATAGGATACTAGGCACTGACTGTATGTAACATGTTACATACAGAGAGCCTTGGCATGGATCTGAATGTAATATTAAAATGTATTTAAAAGAACAGGATGGGTGGAAGAGTGCAGACTAAATTCATCTGACTCACTACAGGGCCAAGTCAATGGCTCCTGTGCACACAATAATGAACTGGGTTTCATTAAATATGGAGAATTTCATGACTAGCTGAATAACAATTTTCTATTCTAGTAAGGCTGTGCTCTTGGAGTTGGTTAGTGTAATTTAGTTGAATATTGGTCTGATGATGGCATCCAAAGAGAGCCAAGGAAAAAAAAAAAATTCAATTGCACAAAATAAGACATTCGTATTGACAGCAGTAACAACAGAATAGCTGCAGTTACCAAAAACAAAACTGTATGCTTGAAATGAAATTAATTGGATTCTTCTGTATGTCTGTCAATCCTATTTTCTTTTTTTGTGATATTGTTAATTTTCTCCATCAGTATAACCTTACAAGGTTCTTGTTTCTTAACCAAACAGATTTGTGTAACATTAATGCTCTAGACCTGCATGCAGTTGAGTTACCAGCCATACCGACTTAAGTACTCCATGATTTACTCTAGTTGCTCAAGCCAAATGATGGAATGGTAAAAAAAGGTTATGATTGTCTCACGACAGATTCTGCATGGTTTGTGCATCATCGTTTGACATTTTTTGTTTTATAAGTTCTAACAATTCACCAAATCAACCTCATCTTGAACATACTGAGTCTCCAAGAGCTCTTATCAGCATAGCAGACCACCTAACATCACAACTTACGTCCTTTGTTCCTATATGTATATATAAGAAACACACAGGTTTCAACCATTCAGCTTCAAATCTGTTGAATGTATCATCAATATCTTGATTAGAATTGTGATCCTTAACAAACATCATATGAAACCAAACCATACCTGTATTCTGAGACTCATGAGTAGGTAGTTATCTTCTCCATTAGGCACTATCCCTGAATTGTTATGTAACAGTTCCTACACTCAATAAAGCACAGTTTTGAAAATAACAGCAAGCTTCAGAGAGTTTTATAAAAACATCCTTAACATATTATGTACAACAGTTATTTTCAGATTTCTACATCAAATTTGTACCAACAGAATTCACTCTGGCCTGAAGAGAATGCAGATGCTGTTCTGTTATTTCAGTTAGATCAATAACTCTTGGCATTCTGGAGTCTGGCAGGAACTCTATATCTAGAAGGCAGTTCAAATTGATCAGTTGCTGTTGTGCATTTTGTATAATCTGTAAAAGAAGTAGAGTAAAATCAATGGGATGAAATTCATGTTAATTACCCATACTGGCTGACACATGATTTACAGGGCTGAGACTCAACATTCTCATAATATGGAAATATTTCTAAACATTTCTGGAGAAAAAAAATTACACAGGAGTAAAACTCATCTCTAACGTTAGGAAAGAATGTTAAAAAATGCAGTGCTGAGGAAGATAATTTGACCTAAGAAGAAGGATGTAAGAGGAGGCTAGAGAAAACTGCATAGTGAAGAGCTTCATGATTTGTACTCCTTGCTAAATATTATTCAGGTGAGAAGATCACGAAAGATGAGATGGCAGGGTGTGTAGCACACAAGGGGGAACCGTGATGCATAGACATTCTATCTGAGGAAACCAGAATGCAACAAGCACTTGGAAAACCAAGGCATACAGGACCAAGTGCAAATGGAAGCAGTTAGTTTTATGGTTGGAAACAAAACCTTAAAGTAGTATGCACTACAACCATTTCAATACCGATTCACTTGAAATACTTATCGATCACCATATATACTTGCAAATATGTAGTATATGATGTACATACGCACATTTTTCAGCTTTTCTTTGAGCAGAGGATTGTCTGGCATTTCTTGTCTCATGGCCAATACTTCAGCTGTACTAAAACCAATAAGTTTCTCCAAAACCTAAAAACAAAACAGTAACAAGGATTTTAAATCAGCAAGAAAATTTAAAACCACATGAAACCACAGTACTCATACATTCTTTTTACACAGATTACTTTTCACTTTCTTCTCAGAAGACCTTATCTGGCAAAGTGGTTACATGTCTAGCATTTATTTTTAAAAGTAATTGTTTTGTGTGATACCTTTTTTTATGATATTCTAACTTTCAACTAGGTAAGGATGTAATAATGTTACACCTACTGCCTTAATTGAAAATAAGCAACAATATATCACAATTCACATAACTTCACTGATATAAATGATGTAAAAATACTGATATTTTCAAAGAACTTGCTAAGTTTATAAAAAGCTAAAATTTAAAACAACTTATTATCTGTAATAAAGAAAACCTTCCAAAAAAAAAGTACTTACTCATGAAAATAAAACATTTACAATCATAATAAAAATACTTTGTGCTCTAGAAAATACATGTATATTGCATGAACCAAATCACCTCTACAGTTATAAAAGTTATAAGAATGACACGAGACCAATTAAAAATGTATTCACAATTTACATGAACACAACTGGAGGGAAGATACCTCCACTTGTTAATTTGCATAAAGATATGCCATTAGCAGATGTCTAAATTCTCTTAGCTGACTCAGAATATGATCCATGGTGGTCTACACAAGATCTGTATATAACTCAGACACATCTGAATAAAAATATGAAACATACCCTACTAAAACACTTCACTAAATGGAAGCTCCACTTAAATGCTCATAAAACAGAAACAATTCTATTTTCCCAGCGTTACTCTTGTCTCACACACCCTGTTCAAATTTATGACACCTTTGTACCTAGGCCTCAGACATACAACATTCAGGCCTTCTTTTAGACTCTAAGCATGAAACATTTACATATCATCACCACCAAAGCCAAAGGCATTCTTTGTAACATCTTCCCCCTAGTCGCTCAAGACTCCACACTCGCAAAGCACACCAAACTACCCCTATATAAATTGCTCATCTGATACATATAAAAGAAATAAAGGACTGAAAGAAATGCAACTTTTCCAGCATTTTTACCCCTTAGTAGGCATGGTCATAAAGTCAGAAAAAGCACCTAATACCTTTGTCATGTCTGTCTATCCACACATATCAGCACAACAACCATTGGATGAATTTCTGTAAAATATGACACTAGGAACTTTTATGAAAATCTGTCAAGGAACTCCAAATTTTGTTAAAATCAAACAAAAATATCAGGCAATTTACATGAAGACCTAAGTACATTTTATTCTTGCCAGTGACATATATTCACCATAAAAGCAGTTTTTATGCAGCACTCAATATTACTATATTGTTGCCAGTGACACTGTGTTTAACAATACATAGAGACCACACTGTTTTGTTTCCATTGTGATGATGGCCATGCCAACATGCCACGATGTTATGTTACACATAAATTGCCTATCTTGTTTTTCTGTGCCCTTTCTGCATGTAATTGGTTTCCAATCTTAATTCCATCCAGAATTTCCTTAAGAAAGTATAACAGATAAACATGCTTATGAGTTCTTACACAAGCAATTCAATTTTTGTATAACAGTTTTAGACACCAACAGTTTTGTCAAAACATAACAAGAAAGTGTCATAATGTGTGTCTTGTCACAAAAATGGCTAATACTTACATTTGAGGATAATCTGGCATCTAGATTACTGGAACCATCACATAATTTCACAAGTAACTGCCATCCATCTTTCCCAAATGTCATTTGAGATAACAATGTCATCACAAACGCTTTTACTCTACACACAGTTCGACCCTTCACTGGAACTTTCAACTGACTCAGATACACAAATGGATTACTATCTGTCAGTACAGGTTTTGTGCAGGCATCTTCATTTCTTACAGCTGTTTGCATTGATATCTCAGGAACATGTGGCTGAATTAGTTTCAGATCTGGTTTTGTCTTTAATTTCCCATCAGAATCATGTGTGTTATTTGAAGTGAGATCTGGAAGCACCTGCTTACAGTTCAGTGGAACACCATACTGTTTTGAACATGTCATTGGTGCCCCTTTGTCATTTTCAGGTGCATTACTGCTGCTATCTGATAAACCCTTTGAATCACAAGGTGCAATAATGCTCTTATTAAGGAATGAAGTTATTTTGCTCTGAGTAGTAAAGTTCTGAGCTTCAGACTTTACGGTATGTTTTGGAACCCTACTAGTACAGCGGCCAACTGGCGCAGATTTCCTATGATGTCCAATCTGACTATTTTGAACACTAGTTACCCTAGAACTAACTGACAGCATATTCTGCATTTTTGGCTTCTCCAATGCTTCCAGTGACATCTGCAATAAGATGTCATCATCATCATTTAAAAGATGTGATGTGTTGTAATTTGCTGTCAATACTTTGGGTGAAGAGGGGGGTGGCATTTCTACTTCTGTAGGAACCTGCTGAAGATGCAACAATTCAGACTCCTTTTCACACCACTCTGTCTGGAGATCTCCAAGAAATTTCCGTTCAGTTTCATCAATATCAAGGGTATTTTTTGAGTTCTCCATCTCTTCCTGATATTCACGTTCCAGGGCAGACAGGTGGGCATCCATCTCTGCCTCTAACACCAAATCATCGTCACAAATTAACTCCTCTTCTATTCTTCTATTAGAATTTCTCTTTGACACCTAAAAAATAAAAAAGTTTTTATGTATAGATCCCATAAAACAGAGACAGTAAAATCTTGTATAAATCTCTCTTTTCAGACTTTTGAAACTGAAAATTGGAGATAGAATGCTGAATCTCGGGTTCTGACAATTTTTCCAGCAACTGAAACACATAGACAGACAGACAGACAGACAGACACACACACACACACACACACACACACACACACACACAGTCTCATCCCACTTTGTTGGAACCAGTCGTGAAAACCGATATAATGGTATTAACATGGATAATCATGAAACATCAAAATCCTGAAATAAGGTTCATGAACATCAAAACGCTACTGTATGCATTTATTATTATCACATTTATGCATATATCAATTGCAGGCATACAATATGTAAAATCCCTTTAAGGGAAGGGCATTGGATGAATGAGGTTTTAGATTATACCATGTCAAATTTGGAATGGAGTACATTCCTCCAGAACAATGGAAAATGTCCTCAAACACCATATTATTTCAAAGGACCCACTAATGAATACTGTGATGACAACCTGTGACCTTCCATACGTACAGAGCATGTGCCAATAAATTGTACCTACAATGGATGTTTCAAAAGTGTGGTGTGTAAAAGTTTATACCAGTGAACTCCCTGTAGATATGGTACAAGTATTTTAACATGTGTAGAATGTATGGCTCACAGTGGTTTGCTCTCACACAGTACTGTGCAATGGACTGATTAAGACTGGAGGCAAGATGCAAGGAAGTAGATAAGGGGACAGTGAACAAGTTACATGTATTGCTGAGATTAATGTTTTTAAGTATTATGAACTCTCAAAGGCATGGTATGAATTAAGTACTGCCTTCATAAACAATCATTTGCCTTATTTTATAAGGAATAATAGGGTTATGGTATCATAACTGTGTGTGTGTGTGTGTGTGTGTGTGTGTGTGTGTGTGCAAGCCACCCCTTCTTCAGCCCAATAACTTTTGAATTTTGGTATGAATACCACATCATCTGAGGCCACCCCACCTTCATCCTATTACATTTCCTGTTATTAATATGAACACTACAGCTATGCAAACTACCCAGGTGGAAGCTATACTAGCACCAATTAGTCAACAGCCCTACAATTTTATGCAGCAAAAGATATTTAACACTAAACTTTCCATTATTTGAGTTATTCTAGGACTGAAAGTTAACTCTTAATCCACTGTGTGAGATGTGGAATAAGGCCTATGACATACACAGTGGTCCATACTTGGCAATAACACAACTCATCTATAGTTTTTTATTACCTCTGACATTTTATTTTTAATTGTCATTCACTTATTTTTATGTACATACCGTGCATTTTTATTGTTTAATATTTATTATTTGTACTAACAAATGCACATATATATATTAGAATATTAAATTATATTACAAACGCTCCTACATGTTTCAGTGCTTCTAAACCATCTTCAGGGAGCTTTCATATTATGTTTGCTAAAGTTATAAAATATTAAAATTACACATGGCAGTAGGTCGTTTTATGGTAAAAACTGTGCTGTTGATAAAATTTGGTAGTGGCTGCATATGCAATTCAGAAGTCCTGTTTTGGTGCGTCTAGTCTGCCAGTCCGAAGTCAACTGTTCCGACTTTTGACTAGCACACTAGACACACCAAAACAGGACTTTTAAATTGTATGTGCAGCCACTACCACATTTCATCAACAGCACAGATTTTACCTTAGAGCAACCTACTGCTGTATGTAATTTTAGAAATTTTAATATTTTATAACTTTAACAAACACAATATCAGAGCTCCCTGAAGATGGTACAGAAGCACTGAAACATGTAGGAGCATTTGTAATACAATATTTTAATGTATATGTATGTGCATTGGTTGGTAGAAATAATAAATAATGTCATTCACTTATTCCAGCACCCACCCTTCCTGTACCACTTTATCAGCTTCAGGAGCTACTAACTACACATACTTTAGTATTCTGTGTTTCTGTTTCTGATTCCAAACAAGATGGTGGGTCAAAAGAACCAGAGTACAAATCTAAATGGCAACTCCACATGTAGCAACAGGCCATTTAAATACCACCCTCCACCCCAAAAACAAAGGGTAAATTCACAATGAAATAACATAGGTTTTGAAGAGCACTTGCAATGCACATCTTTTAAGTTAACCTATCTACACAAGTTATACTGGCCCATGACTGTACAGGGATTATATATCTTATACCTAGCAGCTGAAAAAATGGTAGTGTATGATAGGAAAATGGAATGCAAGACACCCTTATACACTGTAAGTCCTGTGCTCCCAGATCATCAGTCTTGGATTAACAACCACAGCTAATGGACCAACAAAATTCACAGTAAGCCGGATTCAGGTGGCAATGGGACAGTTGTGTATGGTTTTATGCACAAGTTACATAATTATAAAATACCTATCACATGAAAGTAGAAAGCCTATATAAATAGGATTCATAATTTACATACGTTTTACCATACATGTACATACTTAAATATAATGACACAAAACCTGATTTGTGCTGTTGTTGGATGAGGATGGCTTGTGTACCAAGTGTTGAATTGGAGCCACAACTTCTTGCATCCATGAAGCTCCAGTAAAATTCTGCTGAATAGGTGACTGTACAAAATCATGACTTGATAAAACAGATTCTTGTTGAAGTGTTGTCTGTGGTCTCATGCTCACATCAGTCTGTGTCCCATACGGGTCTGGATTCTGTGGCAAATTCCTGAGGGCCAAAAAAGTAACTCCATAACACTTTTATCAATTTCACATGTGAAGCACCTTTCTTGTTGTGTATAAACATACAGAATATTTCATCACTATAATTCTAAGTTTCAGAGAAGCTGCAACTATTACTTACAATAATCTTGCCAGAACGTTCTCAGTGGCATTAGGAATGAGTAAAGAATCAATCTCTCCACCAAGAACTTCCAAATTATGCTGCTGTAGTAGAAGAACTCCTCTTCGACATTCAACTGGACCAACAACAAGAACCTTTGATTTTAAAAATTCATTATTAATAACTTCAAAATTACAGTATGGAACACTGAATGGCATTTTGTATATATAAGAAAAGAACCTCCCCACCAGATATTAAAGGTGTGCTGTTCAAGTACTCTTGAGTGAGCTGGTTGAATAAAAAATTTATTGTCAATTACCAGATACTACCAGAGAACAACGTAGACAAGAGGGCAGGACTCCAGTCTACATTCAGATCCCAGGTGCAAGTCTTGGCCTAAAAACTGGCTATCCTGACTGAGGATTTCATTCCTTTCCTCTGTCCTCAAGCCAAATTCCAGGATAATATCACAAATTATGCCATGTCCATTCCAATTTGTTATTCATTAGGCATCCTAACATTTGACCCTAGGTAATCCTTGACACAGAAAGCAGTGTGAAATAAACTGTAAATAAATAACAGGAATGATTAGGGAAATTGGTCATTCACATGCAGATGGAAAGCAAGATGGCTCTTTTTGCCTCTTCTGGGACCCACTTTTACCATCCTTCTGTGCCTGCTAAAGGACTCTACTGTTCCTCTAAAATGGGTATTTTCTCACTCTTCCTGTTTCTCTTGAACAGCCGCCCTTTCATAATCTACAATTTGCACTGATCATCTGATCAGTATCCTCCTTTTTACCACCTGAATGGCCAATGCTATCCTCCACGACCTGTTTCTCTTCCTCCCATGTCTGTTTAAGCAGCCACTTTCCCATGTCAATTCAACTCTACCCTATATAATGGAGGTGTAGGCTCCTCTGAAATCGTTGTACCCACCTACAATACTACACAGTGTCATAAACTGCACGAACCCATTTTGAATTTCTATCATCATGGAAACATCAGTCTTGTACAATGATGAGTGGTTTAAAACCGTTCTACATACAAACTGTCAACTTAACTTTCATAACAACTTAAAAGATTTATTATACATATATAACCAGAGCTGGCAAAAACTTCAAACTAGGGTAAATGAGTTTTGTATTTTCTAATGAGTTCCATTTTCTCAAATTGCTGAAACACTCCAGGTATAAAGCACATAAAACACAAGTATTCAGAATACAAATCAGCTAAGCCAAATAACGTTTCATTAATGAATTGCCGTTTCACACAGAAAATTGTTAGACTGGTGTTGACTCTTGAAGCTGCAACATTTGGCTCACAGTACCAATCATACATATAGAGATGTGCTGCCCACATTAATTTCCTTCTTGTGAATTATATATACTTATGCATCCTTTCACTAAATATGCTGATACATTAATTTGATTACAATGATCATTACAAAGCACAACGTTTTTTGCACTGTGTCACTGAATATTTAAATGCTATAACTGGTACCTTACATCCTGGAAGAAGCTGCTCATTAAGAGACCTTATTGGCCTGTATTCAATCCCTTTTATGTTCTGGATCCCATCACATAATGTTAACTGAAGCATGCGAGTTGGACGAGGTTCCCAAGCCTGAGGCAATGTGGCACCAATTTCAACATTTTCATTAACTTGTTTGTAAATCTCCTGCAATTGTGAGTAGGCAGACTGCCCCACATTTTTTATTTGCTCAACCTATATTGAACAAAGAAAAACTAGTGAATATAGCTAACCAGAGACATGATTTAACTTTCATGAAATACTCTCTCACAGTTTCAACTCCCATGATATATGTGTTTCTTTTATGGTAATTTCTGACCTTTGCATGAATGATAATCAGTGTAAGACCCACATCCTACTGGTAAATACCATTTTCCATAAACTTCATGGTTACACCGTGCATCAAACAATGTTGAAACCTTTTATTACCAACTGATGCACCATTTTCCATATTTTATACAATTGATGGGCTTGTGGTATTGTGCACATAAGTCCATGTGCATGTGTGTGTGTGTCACCTCCTAATAACTTTTGAACAAATATGTATATCTTCATGACACTTGTTCACAAATTCATCACACTAAAAGTTACCTTATCTCCACACCTCGTAACTCATTACCATCAAATATACCAGCGTGGCAGTCATATAAACTTCTGTGATGAAAGTGACATAAATGCAAGGCACTGACATTTAGTGTGGTAAATTGTTTCACTCATTTTATAGAACGGGGAAATAATGGCGATTACATAAACTGGAATTGCCTTTTGTTTTGGAGGTAGGGCCATCAACACACAAAATTCAGTATGAAGACAGATACTTACATATCAAAAAAATGAGTGTGAAGCATCACTTTATGTGATCACGAAGAATACAAAATGTTTAAGCTATAACTGACAACACTGGAGAAACACAAACACATATACACTGACAGGAATTATACAAAGTAATGTAACATTTTATGACATTTGCTTGCAGCTCTATAGTGATAGAGGAATTTAAAGGAAATGAAACTCATAAATTCCTCCCCAGCTTCCTGTCTATACCAAGGCTGAGACCAAACTGTATCAGGCAGAGAAATTCAAATTGTTAGATTCCACCTTCAACAGGTACTACGAACTCGGATCATGCATAATATTAAAACATGGTTAAGATTAAACCTTTAAGGCACAAAGGCACCTGAAGGGCAAGAATTACTAAGTGTCCAGCTCCCTTAAAATTAATCATAAATGTTCTCATCAACAAAGAATTATGAAGATAAAATGTTTGGAAACCACTGATCAAAATAATTCCATGGATAAAATGGTCTATACCAGGGCTAACAAACCTATGGCATGCATGCCCAAAATGGCACATGGAAAGATTTCCTTGGCACACAGCATAAAGTGCAGTCCCAATTATTTTGATTTCTTTTGCCAGACCAGCATCCCTATATTGTGAAGAATATGTGTATACAAGGGCTGTTCAAAAAGTATCAGACCTTTGGTCGACAAAAATACAATTATTTATTTGGATGTCTGAAACCCTAATCCCCTTCAAAGTAGTCTCCTTGGTGATGCACACACTTCTTCCAGCGGTCCTGCCATTGCT
>JGI20166J26741_11562474_pt1 | contig 12038 bp, 11 predicted proteins | sample TergutCu122P5_FD_26741 | JGI IMG/M metagenome (IMG submission 26741) | reverse complement strand
GGGATCATCCCCGCCTGCGCGGGGAACACCGGCGCTTGGAGTTCGCGGACGTCTGCGCATTGGGATCATCCCCGCCTGCGCGGGGAACACTCAGACCGGCCATCACGAGACCTCCTTGAACCGGGATCATCCCCGCCTGCGCGGGGAACACGGCGCGCTTTTCATTTGGAAAGTGGCGAAAAAGGGATCATCCCCGCCTGCGCGGGGAACACGAATCAGCGATCTGCGCGGTGCCGACCGCGAGGGGATCATCCCCGCCTGCGCGGGGAACACTAGTACGCACATAACAGGAAAACCAGCCACCTGGGATCATCCCCGCCTGCGCGGGGAACACCAGTCACCGTATTATTGACTTGCACCGGAAAAGGGGATCATCCCCGCCTGCGCGGGGAACACCTCGGCGACGCATTCCTCACCGTGATGCAGCAGGGATCATCCCCGCCTGCGCGGGGAACACACTTCTTTACTAGGAATTATACCTTACGCACCGCCCTTGTTTCGTCAGTCAATAACGACGCGCTGTCCGTGACTGACGCCACTGCGCTTGGTGACTCCAACCGCGCCGCATGCTGCTGCCTGAGTTGGGGTTCTCGTGTCCTTCACCGTCCTGGTTCGGCCGCATCATCAACTGAACACCATCGAAATCGGTCGGCACCCATTCGTGGCGATGGACCAAGAACTGGAGATGCTGCTCATTCTGGGCCGAGAACACCATGATCGCGCGTCCATCTTTGACCATGCTGGTGGTGCTAGCCCACAGCAGATGACGGACCCGAGTGCTGACGTGGCCGGTGAAGACACCAGGGCTGATCTCTAAGAGCCAGCGCGTGAGATAGCCGCGTAGCCCCGCGGGGCACGCAGTCAGGACGAGAACTACCACGTGTCGTCATCCCCGCCATCGCTCACAGCCTGTGCGTAGGATCGTCCGCTGGCGACGAGACCCGCCCTGTCATCCCACAACTGAACAACATCGGCTAGTGACTCTTCGTCTTCGTCCGCGGCGGCGGGCTGGAGAAGCCGACGGATGTCGCGAGCCGCACGGCCCATGATTTGGCCGTCGCGGATTGCGTCACGCATGGCTCGCCGGGTGGCCCCGCCAATGTCGTCAGGGTGTTGGGACGTAACCTCAAAAGCAATTGGAATTGCGGTATCCGCCTTGTAAAGATCGGCGATGTCATACACAAACGACCGATCGTGGCCCGTGTGGACGAAACCGAGCCCCGGCGAGCACCCCAGCGCCACGATCACGGCATGGGCAACCCCATACAAACACGCCGCCGCTGCCGAAAGCGCTTGATTGATCTCGTCGCTGCCTGAGTAATCCTCTGGGTCGTACTCGCGGCCCGTCCAGCGGATGCCGCTAGCCTTTGATGCCGCCCGATAGGCGCGCCGAACCCGGGCACCCTCGCGCCCGCGGAGTTGTTGCATTGTCAGGCCTGCGACGTCCTCTCCAGGAAACCTCATTGCGTACATCTCTCTGGCAACCCGCAGCCGTTCAACGCGGTTTGTGACCGCCGCTACCTGCGCCTCCAACAAACGCGAACTGTGCGTGAGCGAACGCCCGTGCGCGTAGTACCGCACACCGCGCTCGCCCACCCACACTGCCGTTGACCCGCTTTCAGCGAGTAGGACCATCGCCTGGTGGGAGACCGTGGCTCCAGGTCCTAGGAGCAACGCGCCCAATGACGCCGAAGGAATGTGCACGGTGCCGCGTTCATCGGTGGCTGTGATCGCATTCGAGTCACGGTTGACCACGCATCTCTCGACGTAGACGAACGAGATCCGGTCTTCCGCGCGCACCAACGCCTGCAGAGATGGAGGACGCGCGCCTGGGATAGGCCTCACAGTGTCGCGCCATCCCCGCGCTGCGATGGCGCCAGGGTTAGCAGCCCACATCCGAAGGCCTTCGCGCTACCGATTCCATGCATTAATGCGTGACGCAGTCGGTCCGCATCGATCACCTCAAGCGTGCCGTCGAACTGAGCCGTAGCCAGTGTGATGGCCTCGACCTGATGTGACTTGTGCACGTCATAGCGCCGGCGTTCAGAGACAACCAAGCGGGGATATCCCGCCTCATCGCAGCGGACAACAAACCCATGCCGCGCCGCTCGACTTTCCTCCATCGGAGGTAGCCATGGTGGAACCTCACTCGGGTCGCAGCCTGCGTAGGCCGCCCGGCCGATTAGCCACGCCGCTTGTTGAGTGGTGGTCACGTGCGCAACTCGCTTGCCCACCATTCCCGTAGAACGCCGCGACTGATCCCGGATCACGGTCCGGACCGGATTGGCCGTGAGCCGGAAGGACCACACTTGCCGTTCAGCAAGACGCTCAAGGAATGGGTCGTAACAGCGGGTGCGCCACTGAGGGGGCTTGTCCGGAAAGCCAATCTGTTCGTCGAGGCCAATCAGGCTCGGCTCTTCAGGGCTAACCATGTAAAGGTAGGTCGCAGATGACTCCGTGTCCACACGCCACAAGACCCTAGACTCCGGCGAACGACCCCCAGTTGGGGGAAAACTCCCTGCCACGGCCGCGTGCATCTGGTACGGAGAGCCGAGTAGACGGGACGTCCTTCGCCGCGTGCGGTTAATCGGGAACTCGGTAAGGAACATGCTAATCCCCCTCCAGTGCATCCATCGGTCTGTGAGCCGACGGGCCCGCCGGAATCTCGGTGCGTTCCTCGACTACCACGGGGCGATCGTGGATGACAGCGCGCCAGTCGTACCGTCGGCGTTCCTGGGAGAAGCTCTTGGGTAGGTCCTGAACGCTCTCCCGGGCCACATCGCCCCCGTCAGAAGGCAACCGATCCCGGATAAACTCCAGCCGACGCTGATCCGCAGTGGCCCGGCGTCGATACCACGGGGAGGCTTCCCATGGGTGTCGACGAATTGCGTCGACAAGCCCGTCGTCGACGATTCCCAAGACGAGCTTGCCACTCGGCGCACACGATCGACGACCCAGAAAGAGCGGGTAAGCGGGACGCATTAATGCCTGCTCAACCCCCTCCAGCAACGACCGTTCCGCTTCCAGGCCCGCGACGAACACCGCGTCGCTCAGGTAGAACCGGTTGGACAACGGCATCGACTCCCCCTTGGCGTTGTGGGCGGTCTGGAAGTCCCGCACCACGACTCCTGGCTGATCGATACGAACACCGAAACGCAATTCAAGCAAATCTTCGATGTCGTCGGTGCGACGCCGTCCCTGGGCTGCGGCGATCAGCCCAAGCACGGCCGATTTGGTCGGTTCATGCCGTGTGGTCCGCCGCGTGAATCGGCTGCCCGCTCCCCACGATTGCAGCGGGGCGGACAGCTTCAGCAGCAGGGTGCTCATTCCATTTCTTCCTCACACCTGGTCCTCACCACAGCCTCCAGAGCGTCACCCAGCTCTGTCAGCGTGACCTGTTGACCGAGCGCGAGCAGCGACTCGGTCCCTGGCGCCGCGAGTAGGACAAACGCCTGACTGGACGCGACACCAAACGCAGCGTCGAGCATCCCGTTCTGTCGGACGAGCTCCTCGCAGGCCAATTCGGTGCGCCCTTTTTCCCTGACAGGCTCAATGGGTCGCTCGAACGCGTTGACCAGGCTGACTGGCTGCGTGGCGCGCAACTGAACGACGACGGCGGCCGGAAGCGTGCGATTGGCGAACGTGTTCTGCTTGCCAGTCGGCATCGACGTAATGAAGGCTTCAGCGAAGGCCCTTACCACGCGCGCGGTCGCCTCAACGGACCCGCCCAGGTTCTCCTGAAGGTGCGGCACGTCGACCGTCGCGTATCGGTAGAGAGTCGCAGACGTGAATTCGACGGTGCCAATCATGCCCGCTCCGGCAGCCTGTTCCTCCCGTTCCGCCCGGGACAGGTCATCGACAGCGGTGAAGTAGTCGAACTCGGTCTCCGACCGGTGAATTCCGATGGAGTGGGCGACCTGGCACGCGGCGTCAACGTTCAGGGTGGGATCGTCGGCGACCATCCGTCCGAACAGCGCGACGTCGATAGCGTTGTCCTGCTGGAGTATGGTTTTCGCCTTCGCTTTGTCGAACCCCTTATCGCTTGTCAACGCGTCGATACACAGCTCCGCGAGCTTGTCAGCTTGGATGGTCGTCAAACCGATCAAATATTTGGTGCGAGGCTTTCCATCGACGACTTCTGTAATCTTCTCCTCCGCGCCCTTCTGGGCCGCGATAGCCTTCTTGCCCACGAGAGCATGCTGAACGGCCTTTGTGGCCATCTGCTCGGCGTCATCCGCCAAGTCCGGCCGCCGTGACACTATGGCACTCTTGACCAGAGAGACCGCGTACTTTGTCCGCATACCCGTGACGACGCCAGACATGAACAAGTCCTCGGCGCTGTCACGGAAGGCATCACGCGTCGCCTTTTTCCACGCCTGGCTTGAGACGCGTGCTCGGCGTACCCCGCCGAACACCGCCGTCTTCGGCGAGCCGGTATCGTCGCGGTTGATGTTGCTGGGCGGAAGCGTTTGGATGATGTGGAACTCGACGAACATACGATTGGTCATGTCAGCACTCTTTCTGATCAGGTGTAGTTGATGTGTCGGTGGTAAGGGTTGATGCGCCCGCGAACTCTCGACCCCACTGAAGTCGGACAGCGTCGGCTCCTGCGGGCATCTGCCACTGGTAGAGCTGCCGTGCAAGCCGCCCGTAGTCCAACGGGATGGCGGCGGATCGCAGCTGTGTGACGAGTTGACGAGCGTAATGCCCAACCTCGTCGAAGGTGCTTGCTGTCCCAAGTGCGGCGAACCTTGTCGGCAGTTTTCCGAACGGCATAGCATCGGAGCCCTCACGCGGCTCAGCACTGAGACGAGCGACCGCGCTACCGAAGGAGTGTTCCCGTCCAGCTTGGTGCATGGGTTCAGTTTGTGATTGCTGATGGATCGCGTACAGAGTGAAAGCCAAATGGGCCGCGCGTTCGCCCCATGACGGTGAATCGGTCACACCGATCAATGACTCGGGGAACCCCTCAAACTCCAAGGCCCATGTGGCCGGGTACGATCCGGGTTGCGGGCCGCTCTTGCGGAGCTCCGCCAGGAAGGCAGCTCCGTCTGATCGTCCGGGGTCCCGGTAAGCCTGCTGGATCCATGCAATTCGACGACCCACGAACTGGGCGAGTGTGTCCGAATCAGACATGATCTACTCCTTTCTCGTTGATGGACGGCGACAACGCGTCGTCTGTGTCCAAGTGCAAGATTCTGCGAAGCGCGGCGCGAAAGAACCGCTCCGCGCGGGCGCTGGTCATCCATGACTCAGCATTTCTGGTGCCAATAGCGCCGCCGACAAACGCCTTCGGCCCGGCGGACGCCACAAGTTGAGCTCCTCGCTTGAGGAGCACGCCGCTCACGGTCTGCCGCCATCGCCCCTGGACTTCTCTTGCGTAATCCTCTTGGGCCTCCCAGTCACCATCCGGCGGGTCGAGCGACGCCAACCACTGCCGAAACTGGGAATCGATCGTGAAGTAGGCATCGCTCGTGACGCCCGCCATGCGGCGTTCCCGCTCGGCCCAACGTTTTCGCGCGTCTGGGTTGGACTCCCGGTGACCAGAAGAAAGATCAAGGTTGAAGGAGAGTTTGCCGAGTTCAGCGACCGCACTGTCTGTCTCAGCCACGCAGGTCAAGACTGCGTCAAGCAGCATGGCACGAGATGAATCCAGTAGCGCGGCGGGACACACCAACGTGTCATCAGTGATGTCGCCGATGGCGGCGTTCTGCTGTGACTCGTAGACGGCGCCCACACCCCGCAGCGTCAGATACCGCCGACTCTCAAGGGCGCGCTTGCCTTCGTCACCTCGCAGACGATCTGCCCATGACACCACGCCCGGCCTGATGACGTTGCGGGCAACACGGGGCAAGAGCGAGGAAAGTGAATGCCACATCGCTTTGTCCGGTTGATGGCACATCGGACGATACTCGCCCTTGTCGTTGGCACGCCATGCCGTCATCGGTTCAAACGCATGGGTGTTCACATTACTCGAAATATCGCCCGGACAAATCAGGACATTCGTGACTTTGCCGTCAATGGGCTGTAGAAGAATACGGCGGGATTGCCATGTGTAAAGATCTGCTCTCCCGCGCGGCGGTCGCTCCGAGTAGCGTGCCGTCTGCGCATCGGTGGACTCCCAACATGGAAGGTCGGTTCGAGATGGCAGTGAGTAGCTGTCGTGTGGGTCAGAAAGAACGAGATTGAGGAGCATCGTCTCACGAAGGGAATCACCATCCAAAAAAACACCGCCAATCTTGCCGGCCCAACCGGTGTTCATTCCCGCCGCCCCCTTGGAGTTGGTCGACGCCAATCCATCGTCTGCTGCCCGCGACTTGTTGTTGCCTGTGTCGAAGGACTGGCAGTGGATTAACCATCGCGCCGCCTCTGCGAACGACAGGCTTCTGAGCCCGACACCACCTCGTTGGGTAAAGAGTGCGCGCTCCGGGCGGTTTGGATAGTCCGCTATCAGGCGTGAGAGCCCGCCGCCCTCCACTTTGTCTGGGTTGTATGGTCGCAGGCCCGCAGCTTGCATGAATGGCCATTCCTTGTCGAAAAGGTCGAACCGATGATGCCACCGGTCCAAGTAGGCGCCTACGGCGTCGACGGGAAGACGATCCGAACGCCATAGCTTGCCCCACACCTCGGCGGGCCGCTGATCTTCGTCGAAATCATCGGCCGTGAGGATGGCCCGCTGCAGAATAGCGAGCAGCATCCGGAGGATTGCGAAGGACTGAGTGGGCAAATCCCCTGTGATTTCCCGGATCCTGTGGGCATGTGCGAACACACTCGACAGCGACTCCTGCGACGATGTGCCGTCGCATCGTTGGACTTGAATGAAACTCTCGTCCACTAGGTTGAACGCTCGCGAATCAATCATGTATTTCCTCCTTGGACAAGAGTCGTAGGCCGAGGTCTGGGTCGTATTGAAGGTGAAACTGCTTGCCTGATGCTTCGACAATGGCGGTGAACCGATCGTCCAAGACCAACGGCAACTGCCCGCGCAACCACGGTGACTGCTGCCAGCCAGGAAACGCACCTCGCTCTTCGAGAGCACGAATGACGGAATCGGCCTGCCGGTTCATGGCAGGTGGCAGCGCGACAGTGCAGGTCGCAGCCACCCGGGCAGTGTCTCTGTCGGGTTCAAGTTCCGTGGCGAGGTCTTGCACAGGCTCGTCTTCTTCCATGGCTGCGACTCTAGAACCCGGCTCCGACAATTCTTGATTCCGGCGCCAAGGCCGCCTTGCACCCACCCATGGCAGAAGACGCACGCGCGCGTCGCTTGTGCCTTGGACGACCACGACCTCGATGGAGTCCTCCGTGTCCCGAACAGCGACCTGACCTCGGTGATTGTGATCGTCGATGCCCGTAAGTTCCGCATCCAATAGGCCGGTAACGGTTTCGTTCGCCGGAGGCGGAGCCCCCAGAAGAAAATGCTTGGCATTGGACTCCTTGCCCTCTCTCGCCTGCCTCATCGACTCCGCGGCCGCAGATAGCGCGTCGTCCCAATCCGGCGGTGTGATGACCTGGTCCTCGTACACCGTCTCCACCAGCGGTGCGATGTCGTTTGGCAATTCGAGGATCCAGGCATCGCCGTTCCGTCCGGTCAGGTTCCGCAGGGCCGCGACGGTGCGCCAGACGAGTGCAGTTTGATAGACGTGCGCAGTGCCAGGGTCCAGCGTCGGCGGCGAACCTTGCCAGTCGCCTGCTGCGGTCAACAGGCAGCGTGGGTCACGCAGTGAAACGGGACGGACTTCATCCCATTTGGAGTGGCGATGGAGCCGTCCGATGCGCTGCAGCAGCAGGTCAACCGGCGCGATGTCGCTGATGAGAAGGTCAAAATCGATGTCCAAAGACTGCTCCAGCACCTGCGTTCCCACAACAATCAGGTTCTGTGGGCGTTCGTCGGCGTCCTTGCCCAGTCGTCGCAGAAGGTCGGCGTCCTTGGCCATGCGATCACAGGCGATAAACCTGGAGTGATCAAGGATCACCTCTGCATCGAGTCGTTCCTTCAGTAACTGGTACGTCGCTTGAGCACGGGTAACCGTGTTGCGGATGATCCCGACGCAGCCGCCACCAGCCGTGGCGGAGCGTATCCGGTCGATGAGCGTCTCATCGTCATCGGGCAACTCCTCCAGCGTGATCGCCAGGCCGCGCGCGTCGCCCTGGCATGTCTCGTGCCACGTGTCCGCCCCGTCGCTTGCGGTGACCAGTGGATAGGCGGGCGCTCCGGTACTGGTGCGCGGAGCAGGGGAAACAGTGGGTGCCTTGCGTCTGGCACCTGCATACGCCCCGACCATGGCCTGGCGTCGACCAGGTGGCAGGGTAGCGGACAGAAGGATCACCGGCACGTGGTATGCCCCGAGCCACGACAAGACTCGGTCCAGATAGACGCTCATGTAAGCGTCGTAGGCGTGGACTTCGTCAATGATCACGACCTTGCCGGCGAGCCCAAGGTGACGTAGGACCACATGCCTGACCTTCAGTCCAGCCATCAGAAGTTGATCGACGGTACCAACCACGAACGACGACAACAGAGCTCGTTTGCGTCCGATAAGCCAGCCGTGCGCGATGGCGGTTTCCAGGACGCTGCCCGACACCCCAACCTCGCCAATTGATGAACTTGTCCAAGGCGTGAGCTCGGCGTACTCCCGATTGAGTGCAGATTTGCCATGAGCAAGCCGCAGGCTCTGCCGATAGGGGCCGCGCGAGTCGGGCAGGGCGTTCAGCCATGCGTGGACCCGGGTGAACATGGCGTTCGAGGTCGCCATCGTGGGCAGAAGGAAGGCCACGCCACCTTGGCCGAACCGGGTGGCGATCGTCTCAGCGGCCAACAATGCGGCCTCGGTCTTTCCTGAGCCCATGGGGGCTTCCAAAATGATCAAACCGGGCTGGGCGAGCCTCGACGCTGTTTCAACGACCATCTGCTGAACGGGCCTGAGCGTTGCTGTCGGGGGCATCTCCGGGAAGCGGGTCCGAAACATGGCGTTCGCTTCCGGAATCGTCCTTCCTGGATGCCAGGCACCCGGCAGGTCGAGGGCCTGCCACGCTTGTCGGGCCCGCTCCCGGGCGGAGAGCGGACTGCTTGTCGGAAACAATGGGCAGAGTTGGTCGTTTGATGCGATCCAATCCGCCATGATGACCAGCCCAGTGAGCACCATTTGCAGGGTCGGTGGTAGGGGTTGTTGTCCGAGAGCCCGCAGATGCGCACTGACACCTGCGAGATCCGCGGCGTAGTCGGCGAGCTCGTCCTGCACCTCAAGCCAGGCCTCGCGCCCGAGCTTGTCGGACTTGCGTGCGACGCTGAGGAAGCATTCCATCTGGCCATGGCTCGGCGGGACGCCGTGATGCCCACCCGGAACGATGGCATAGGTCCGGGCGGTAAGACCGTCCCATTCGTGCCGACGCTCGAGCCAGTCGCACAGGAGCACCTGACTCATGAGGGCGTGGTTGGGCGGATCCTCGACGATTCCGCTGCGCGGAATCGGCAGCCCGGCCTCGTGCACCCGGTCGGCAAGTGCTTGCACTTGCGGGCTCACGCGGCAATTCTTGAACTGGAAGCCCGGCGCGGCCTTACCAAGGTCGTGAGTTGCCGCAAGCCACACGACTAGCGCTTCGGCAGTCGCCTCGTCGCCAGCATGGTCTTTCACCTGCTCACGAACCGCCTTACTCACCCAGTCCCGAAAGAGGAGCCTGGCAACCTCCCCCGCGTCAGCCATGTGCTGGTATAGAGGGAGCCAGCGTGCGTCGCCAGATGGGTCTGTCTTGGCCCAGAGGGACATAGCGGCACCGGAGAGCCATCCTGTCGGCCCGTAATCAACAATGTTAGCGTCGTCCCTCATGGAGCTTTAATACCGAGAATCGCCGCGGATGTCAAGTGCCGCCAACCTCACGTCGCACGCCTGGATCGCATCGACTAACTGAAGTAATGCGATTCGGATGTGGTCCGTGCCTTCCGCCTTGGGCCGACGTCACACGACGACTGGCACGGGTCTCAGCAATGCGGAATACTGAACTGGGCCCCGAATCGATCGATCGGGTGACAGGCCCGGTGCTCCCTGCTCCCGCGGGGATGATCCCATTGTCGATTAGGCGACTGCCAACGGGGCTCTGTGCTCCCTGCGAATGCAGGGATGATCGGGGGATGCGTAAGACCACTGGTCGGCGCGTATCCCCCGGCGGCATCCGCCGACGATCGCCGTACCGCACACCAATCACGGGCTGGACCAACTTGGCGAGGCGCGAAAGGTGCGCCCTTCGCTGGAGTGAGACTCGGTCGCCACGAAGAGCTGAACCACGGCTAGGTGATCGACCACAACGCGTTCGATTGACGTCCGTGCGCACGATCACCCAAGGACGACCTGACCGATTGCCGAGATTGGCGGAGACCGCCTTGGCCGGCCTACGCAGACGCGACCGAGCGTGCGCTGACCGGAGGGACGCCGATGTTGCCTATGGGCTGATCGATGGATTCCTGCCTAGTCAGGTGCGCGCTGATGATCCGATCTAACCGAAACCAACGGATCGCTTGCCGTTCGTGGCAGAAAGCGACCAGGTACCAGTGCCCGAATCCGTGGGCGAGCATCTGGGGATCGACTTGACGGTGAGATTCGGCCTTGCTCTCGTCCACGTACACGAGCGAGAGCACACGCCGCGCCGCCAGTGCCTCTTCGACCGCACCCCGGATGCTCGGATCGACGGGCACGGCCTGGTCGGCGCGGTCGACCCACACGCGTCCTGCCAGACGTTGGGCACGCTCGCGGTCCGTCGGTATGGCCACCGCGAGGATCTTTGTCAGCGCGGCCCGCGCGTGACTGGCGAACGGCTGCCCTTCCTGGTGGGCGAGCAGCACTGCGAGACCCGACATCTCGCTCGGTGTGAGGTTTACCGGCGGCAGCGTGGCGGACGCGTCGACGGCGTAGCCACCGCCCGGTCCGGGCCGCGCCCACACGGGAAATCCGCCGGATTGCAGCGTGGCGATGTCCCGTTTGATCGTCCGGACGCTGACCTCGAAGGTGTCGGCCAGTTGTTCGGCGGTGCGGCCGCGGCGTCCAGTGCGGCGCAACTCCTCACGTAGCGCGTAGAGCCGATCGGTTCGATTCACGTCATAAATAGTGCCATAACGATGACATATCGGGTCGCTAGGGTCGTGCCATGACAACCTCTCATTCGCCCTTTCACTACCCGATCCTGCTCGTCCCCGGTTACTGGCTGGGAGCTTGGGTCTGGGACGCCGTCGTCGCGCGGCTCACCGTCCTCGGCTTCCAGACGGACGCCATCACCCTGCCCGGCCTGGAGTCGCTGGACGCTCCCCGCGCGGGAGTCCGGTTCGCCGATCATGTGGACGCCGTCACCGACCGCATACGGGCGCTCGGCACCCCCGTGGTGTTGGTCGCCCACAGCGGAGCGGGCGCCGTCGCGTCCGCGGTGGCCGACCAGTTGCCCGAGTCGCTCGCACGCACGATCTACGTTGACTCCGGGCCTGTCGCCGACGGCACTGTCCCCCGTCCGGACCTGCTCCCCGAAGACACCGACCTGCCCTTCCCCGGCCTGGACGCCCTTGCGGCGCAAGGCATCAGCACCGCCGGCATCGCCGCTCCCGACAGGGCGCGACTGGCGTCCCTCGCGGTGCCCCAACCAGCGGGAGCCTGCCGCGAGCCGGTCGTGCTGCGCGATCCGCGCCGGAACCTGGTTCCGGTGAGCCTGGTGTGTTGCTCATTCCCCAGCGACGCCGTGCGCGGCATGGTCGCGTCCGGTGTCGAGATGTTCGCGGCCGTCGCGGAGTTGGCGGACGTCACCTGGGTCGACCTGCCGACGGGCCACTGGCCTATGCTCTCCCGTCCCATCGACCTGGCCGACGTCATCGCCAGGGAGGCCGACCGCACGTGACCCGTCCCACTCCCCCGGCCTTGCCCCGAGATCCGGATGCCAGCCTTGCGAGCGAGGGGGTGCGTCGCTTCGACCTTTCCCTCGTCGATCACTGGCTGGACGCACCCGCCGCCAACGTTGGCAACCTACGGGCAGCGCTGCTTCTACTGCGACAGCGAGACCCTGCA
>JGI20166J26741_11562363_pt1 | contig 12041 bp, 9 predicted proteins | sample TergutCu122P5_FD_26741 | JGI IMG/M metagenome (IMG submission 26741) | reverse complement strand
AGCATGATATGGGACAGGGTGAATTCGTCCGAGAGGTCCATGCCGGTCAGCGCGACGATCTGCTTCAGCCGGTAATACAGGGAATTGCGGTGCAGGAAGAGCCGTTCCGCCGCGAGCCCCGTATCGCCGAAACAATCGGTAAAAACCTTCAGCGTCGTGAGCAGGTTCATCTTTTTCTCCCGGTCGTGCTGGAGCAGGATGAAGACCGCCGGGTGACAGATTGCCATCCTTTCCTCCCGGTTCCCGAAGCGCTCAAGCACATCGTAGCCGACAACTTCATTGTAAAGAAAATAACGCGGTTCCTTTGCCTCGGAATCCGACATGGCGAGCGGGCCGAGGCGCGCCGAGGCGACCGCCTGCTGGAAGAAGAGCGGCAGTTTTTCGGGATCGGTGAATTCAAGCGACAGGCCGATTGTGACGTGAAATTCGGCAAGGTAGAAGCCGATCAACCGCACGAGGTCCTCGCGCAGCTCCTCGTCGTAGGCGCGGTTCAGGATCAGGATGATATTGGAGCCGTCCGCAAAGGCGACGCTGTTTTCGATATTCGTCATGATGAGCTCCATGATGCGCGGAAGCAGGATCGGGTTCGCTTTCGTATCGACGTCCGTGACCGTATAGGCGACCACATAGCGCCCTTCCTGAAAACCGAGCTGCGCAAACGCGGTTTTCGTCAACTCCGCGTCCACAATGCTGCCGTTCAGGATGCCCAGAAAGAGATCGTTGTCGAGGCTCTTCTGCCGGGATTCTGACAAGGTGGCCTGGCGCGCGAGCGCGACGCTCCACAGCTCCGTCAGCGCCTCCACGACGTCCATCATCCCAGGCGTGAAGGTCGTCGCGATCTCGATGCAGGAAAAGAACCCGACGATTTCCCCGTCCACTTTGATCGTCGAGTACAGCGTGCGGTGCGCGAGAAACTCAAACCGGTGGATGATCGGCCGGGGCGAGATCGCGGAACTCTCGACCGCGACATTGCCGTTCAGCATCGCGTAGATATAGTCAGCCGAATGGTGCCCGCTCTGCTGCATGAAAATATATTCGTTGTCGCGGAAGCCCTCCGTCGGATAGTCCTTCAGGCGCGCGAGCGTGCGGTAGCTTGAATCGTCTATAAAGATCGGATTGTTTACGAGCGGGACCGCCTTCTCCAACACCGCCTCGATCGATTCGCCGATCGCTATAGACCGGTACAGCGCCTCAAACCGTTCGGTGTATTCGGCAAAGCAGGCGCGGACCAGATTGAAGAGTTCGTCCCGGTCCGCCGGCGCAGTGAGCAGCGAATATTCGGGCGCCGGCTGCAGCCCCGCGCCGTTCGGGATCAGCGCGTGCGCAGCGCGCTGCGGAACGAGGTCGAGATCTTCCGCCGTCATGATATACAGGAAGTCATCATGCGCCGCCTCGCCCTTGCGATAGAAACGCACATCCCGGTATTTCTTTCGGACGTTTCCCAGAATCGTTAATTGGACCGATCTGCCCGCAAAATAGTCTTTTAAAATCTCCGGCGTTATGTACATGGCCCCGAACCTCCCTTTCGTTTTTCAGGAAATATTAGCGGCATCCACGACTTCTTACGTAGTGCTGTATTACAAATACATACAAAAACTTTGTGCGGCGCGCTTGTTCTCGGAAACGCGCCTGATTTTTCGGTTGTTAGAATATATCACAATAATCCCGCGTTGCCAAGTAGGGATTTTAACCTTCAGGGTTTTGTGTGCGTTCACAAAAAAAGGAAAGCGGAATTTATCCGGTACAATTCATTTATGTTACTGGCTTTTTACGATACAATACGTTATACTATCTTTCAATGAACGGAGTACAGGAGGTGTGATATGACAAAAGCGTTTAAGTATATGTTTGGCATCGGAGCGGCAATCGTCCTGATTGGCGTCACGGTTTATCTGATCGTCACGTATTGGGACAAGATTCTTTCGGCGCTGACTGCCGGCGGCCGCGTCGCGACAAATATTCTGAACCAGTTTTCGGGCGACCGGATAGACACAAACGATCCGAGTGACTATTACGATCTGTAGGGAAAAAACGCGCCCCGGGAATCGCGTTTAAATACCGACGGCGCCGCCGTTGCGGTCTTCTGTTCCTGTTTTTATTATAGAATTGGGCATAATTCAAATAATTGTTGACTTTACGGTCTCAATAGTTTTATAGTGGTCTTAAGTAAATTTCAGTTCCGCTTTTCCCGTCCGCGGAAAGGCAAGTTCAAAGCAGAGAGGAGTGTAAAGTGTCATATGGCAGAGGATAGAAGCAAGAACAGCAAATCCGGCGAAAAAACGCTGATTCGTGACATAAGCTTCTGCGGGGTTCCCGAAAACGGCTCCAATGCGTCTATGGTCGATGTGAAGGACGGCAAAATCATCCGCATCCGGCCGATGCATTACGACTGGAAGTATGACCCTGAGAAGGATATGAACCCGTGGAAGTTTGAGGTGCGCGGCAGCACTTTCGAACCCAGCATGAAAACGCTGATTCCACCATACTCCATCGCGTACAAGAAACGGGTATACTCGCCGGCCCGCGTACGTTTTCCGATGAAGCGGGTAGACTGGGACCCGAACGGCGCTCCCGGCTCGACCGGCCCCGGCGGCCGCAATACGCAAAACCGCGGCAAGAGCAAATACGTCCGTATTTCATGGGACGAAGCGCTCGATACGATCGTGAAAGAAATGAACCGTTTGAAAGAAACCTACGGTCCGACCTGCCTCCTCTACCAATGCGACCAGCACGGCGAAAACAAGGTCGTACAGGCCTGCCACGGCGCGGGGCGCAAGCTCCTGCCTCTCTGGGGCGGCTATACGCTTCAGATCCGGCAGCCGGACAGCTGGGAAGGCTGGTGGTGGGGAAGCAAGCACTTCTGGGGCTGCGAGCCCGTTGGCCAGGGCAAACAGAGCAATCTGCTGCTCGATGTGGCCGAAAACTGCGAACTCCTGCTCTTCTGGGGCTGCGACCAGGAAACCACGCCCTGGGGCTGGCAAGGCCAGTTGCCGAGCCGGCTCTCCTATTGGTACACCGAGCTGGGCATCAAGCAAATCTACATCCATCCCGACGTCAACTACGCGGGCGCGGTACACGCGGATCGCTGGATTCCGGTGCTGCCCAATACGGACGCGGCGCTCTATCTGGCGATCACAAACGTGTGGTTCCGCGAAGGCACGTATGACAAAGAATACCTGAAGACCCACGCCGTCGGCGTGGAGACCTATGAAGATTATGTCATGGGGCGGGAAGACGGCGTGGAGAAGACGCCCGAATGGGCGGCGCCGATCTGCGGCGTACCCGCGCGCATCATCAAAGCGCTCGCGAGAGAGTGGGCGTCGAAGCGCACAAGCATTGTGATCGGCAACGGCGGTCCCGGCATCCGCGGGCCTTACGCCACCGAGCCGGCGCGCCTGCAGAATATCTGCCTTGCCATGCAGGGCCTCGGCAAACCCGGCGTCAATCAGGTCAAAATGATCGAATGGGGCCTGTTTGACTTCCCGGACCAGTACGCGCAGCCGAAACCGATGCGCGTGCCCAACCTGCGCACGGCGTACACCGGCGGACATCCGTCCGACCTCAATGACCCCTCCCTGCCGAAGACCTACGTACCGAAAGCGATCCTGGAGGGCCAATGCGATTGGTGGGGCTGCCAGTCTGAGACGGCGCCGCGCGAAGACCAGTTCGTTCACCGGTTCTACCCGATGGAAGGCTGCTCGAAGATCCACGCGATCTGGACCGACTCCCCGTCGTGGATCACCTGCTGGAACGGCGGCAATCAGTACATCCAAGCCGTGCAGCATCCCGATATCGAGTTCATGTGGGCGCAGCATCCGTGGCTGGAAAACGAAGCGCTTATGGCGGATATCATCCTCCCGGTCAATACCAAACTTGAAGAGGACGATATCGCGGGCGACATCTTCAGCGGGCAGTACAACCTGCTCTATCCCGAGTTTAAATGCATCGAGCCGCTGGGCGAGTCCTACAGCGATTATGAGATCGTCTGCATGCTGGCCGACAAACTCGGCCTGCTGGAGGCGTATACCGGCGGCAAATCCATCCCCGACCTCATCAAGTTCGGCTGGGAGACGTCGCGCTGCGCGGACCTCATCAGCTGGGAAGACCTGAACGACAAGGGTTATTATGTCGTCCCCACGGCGGAAGGCTGGGAGAACGAACCCCGCGGTTTCCAGAAATTCTACGAGGATCCCAAGAAAGACCCGATGTCCACGCCGACCGGCCTTTTGGAGTTTGAGTCGACCGGCCTGAAGGAGCACTTCCCGGACGACCTCGAGCGCCCGCCCGTGCCCAAATGGGTCCCCAGGGGCATCAGCCACGAAGAGACGCTCGACACCGACCGCGGCAAAGTTTATCCCTATCTCGTCTGCTCCAACCATCCGCGCTGGAGCGTGCACTCGCAGCACGAGGATATCACGTGGATCCGCGAGATCCCGACCTGCAAAGTCAAGGGTCCCGACGGCTACCAGTACCATCCTGTGTGGCTGCATCCGTCCACGGCCGCCAAGAAAGGCATAAGCAACGGAGACATCGTGTCCATTTTCAATGAGCGCGGCACGGTTCTCGCGGGCGCCTATGTGACGGAGCGCATCATGCCTGACGTCATCTACATCGACCACGGCGCCAAATGGGATCCGATCGTCGTCGGCGAGATCGACCGCGGCGGCGCGATCAACACGATTGTCCCCTATAACACGACGTCCAAGAACGCCGTCGGCCACGCGGTCAGCGGATTTCTGGTCGACATAGAGAAGACGGATCTTGACGGTCTCAAGAAGAAGTATCCCGAAGCGTTCAACAGGCCCTACAACCCCAACGCGGGGCCATGCCTGGACGCAGTTATGGCAGGGGGTGATCTGTAATGGGAAAAGTATTAATCATCAACTATGACATCTGCAACGGCTGCTATAACTGCCAGATCGCCTGCAAAGATGAGCATGTGGCCAACGACTGGTCGCCGATTGCAAAACCGCAGCCCGACACGGGGCAGTTCTGGAACAAGATCTACGACAATGTGCGCGGCCAGGTTCCGAAGGTCAAGGTCACGTATGAGCACAGTATCTGCCAGCACTGCGACGACGCTCCCTGCATCCCGGCCTGCAAGCAGAATGCCATCTACAAGCGCGACGACGGCATCGTGATCATCGATCCGGACAAATGCGCCGGAAACCAGCTCTGCATCGACGCCTGCCCGTACGAGAACGTCATCTATTACAATGACGATCTGCGGATCTCCCAGAAATGCACCTTCTGCGCGCATCTTCTGGACGACGGCTGGGAAGAGCCCCGCTGCGTGGACGCCTGCCCGACCGGCGCCTTCATGTTCGGCGACGAGGACGATCCGAAGATCAAAGAGCTGATCGCCAAAGCCGAGCCCCTCAAGCCCGAGCTGACGGTGAAGCCCCGGGTCTACTACATCGGCATCCCCAAGCGTTTCATCGCGGGCGCCCTGTACGATCAGGAAGCCGACGAGTGTACGGAAGGCGTGAAGGTCACCTGCACCAATGTGGATACGGGTGAGACCTGCACGGCCGAAACCGACAGCTACGGCGACTTCTGGCTGAACGGCCTCGCAAACGGCAAGTACACACTGCTTTTCGAAAAGCAAGGCTATATGGCCCAGAAATTCGGCCCGGTCGACGTCACCGAGAAAGACATCAATATCGGCGACGTAGCGCTGTGGAAGGCGTAGCACAGGTAGTGATAGACCCGGGAACCCGGATCTGAATTAGAGACAATACACATGAAAGTGCGGCGCGGGAAATCTCCCGCGCTGCTTTCTTTTTCAGATTTACAAGTTTCCGTCCGGCTTCATACGACTGTTCATAAAGACAGCGCTCGCCACAGATCGGTGGCAAACCGGTCGGTCATGCTGGCGACATGGTCTTTGACGATCTCCGGAAGGCCGTCCTCCGGGATGAGCTTTGCGTATTCGGCAGGAAGCTCTTCGGGATGCCCAAGGAAATACGCATACAGCCCGCATACGATCGTCTCGATCCCGAGGCGTTCATCCTCCGCTTTGACCTGAGGATTGAAGTAAACATGCTCGAACAGCCAGCTGCGCAATTCCGCCATCGCCTCAGCCGCCTCGCCGCTTTGCCGAATGTCATCAAGGCCGTCGCTCTGCGCGATCATATCGCGGATCAGGGTGTTGATCCGTTCGTTCGTGGTGGCGCCGAGATAGGCAATGGGCCCCGGCGGAAGCTCGTCCGCGTGTATCACGCCGCTGCGCAGCACATCGTCGATATCGTGGTTGATATAGGCGATGCGGTCGGAAGTTTTCACAATGCGCCCCTCCAGCGTCATCGGGACGCCCGCCCCCGTATGGTTCAAAATGCCGTCGCGCACCTCAAGCGTCAGGTTCATCCCCTGCCGGCGGGAGTTCGACTCCAGGCGGTCCGCCACGCGCAGGCTCTGCACATTATGGTGGAATCCGCCGGGGTGCACCGCGTTCAGCGCCGCCTCGCCGCCGTGTCCGAACGGCGTGTGGCCGAGATCGTGGCCGAGCGCGATCGCTTCCGTGAGGTCTTCGTTGAGACGAAGCGCCCGCGCGATGCTGCGCGCGATCTGGGAGACCTCGAGCGTATGCGTCAGCCGCGTGCGGAAATGGTCGCCTTCCGGCGCGATGAAAACCTGCGTCTTGTGCATGAGGCGGCGAAACGCCTTGGCGTGGATGATGCGGTCGCGGTCGCGCTGAAAATCCGTGCGGATGTCGCAGTGCGGCTCAGGGACGAGCCGGCCTTTGGATTCGCGCGCCTTTGCCGCGTAAGGGGAAAGAATTTGAAATTCGCGGTCTTCCGCGTCTATTCTCGTGAGCATTACAGCTCTCCGGCAGCCGGTTAGCCGATGCCCGTGTGCCCGAAGCCGCCCTCGCCGCGCCCGGTGTCTTCGAGCGAATCCACACGATGGAGCTCGGCTTTCGCGTATCGCGCGATCACGAGCTGCGCGATGCGGTCGCCGTCGTTTACGGAGAAACTCTCCCGGCCGAGATTGATGAGCGATACCCCGATTTCGCCCCGGTAGTCGCAGTCGATCGTACCCACGCCGTTCGTGAGCCCGATGCCGTGTTTGACCGCAAGGCCGCTGCGCGCGCGCACCTGCGCCTCAAACCCGATCGGCAGCTCTATGCGCAGGCCGGTCGGGATGAGCGCCCGTTCGCCTGGCGCGAGGGTGACCGTCTCCCCGCCGGGAAGATGCGCGCGGAGATCCATGCCCGCCGCGCCTTCCGTGGCGTATTCCGGCAGGCTTCCTTCCGCCGTTACGCGTATCGTGACCGTTTCCATGACTCAGGTTCTCCCTTTGGCTTCATCCGAGCATCTTGTTCAAATCCACCGCGCGGGAGCCGATTGCGACGCCCGCGTACGCGGAAAAATCCGAAAGCCGCTCCGCGACGCGCCGGATATCCGCCGGGCTCACCGCGTCCGCGCCCTCGAGAATCTCTTCCTCCGAAAAATAACGGCCTGTCAACAGCAGATTGCGGCCGTTTGCAAACATCCGGGAGCTGCCGCTCTCCCGCCGGAAAATCGTCGCGCTCTTGTACTGCTCGCGAACACGCGCAAGCTCCTCTTCGCTGACACCTTCCGACGCGAGACGGATTATTTCTTCCTCGATCGCCGCGGCGGCGTCCTCGGCCTTCTCGTCCGCGACGCCCGCGTAGATTTCAAACTGCCCGTCATCGGCAAAGGACGACTGCGCCGAGTAAACGGCGTAAGCCAACCCTTTCTCTTCACGCACCGCCGTGAACAGGCGGGAACTCATACCGCCGCCGAGCAGCGACGCGTACAAGTCATAAACGTAAAGATCCTCGTCTTCGTAGCGCACGCCCTTCGTACCGAAGAACAGATGCGTCTGCTCGATGTCCCGCACGAGGCTGTCCCGGCCCGGCGCGCCGGCGTCCGGGATGAACACGCGCGGCGTCTGCCGCCCGCTTATGCCTCCGAGCGTCTCTTCCAGCACGTCTCTCAGCGCGTCCTCTTCGAACAGGCCGCAGACGCTGACAACGATGCCGTCCGGCGTATAGCGGTCTTTGAGATAGCCTTTCGCGTCCGCGCGCGTGATCCCCAAGACGCTCTCGCGCGTCCCGATGACGCGGCGTTCCAGCGAACCGCCGCGAAAGATCGCTTCCGAGATCAGATCGTGCCCCAGATCGTCCGGGACGTCCTCGATCATCTTGATCTCCTCGAGGATGACGCCCTTTTCCTTCTCCATCTCCGCTTCGTCAAAGACCGAGTTTATCAGCATATCCGCGAGGACGTCCATGCAGTCCGCGAGGTGTTCCGATAGCGCCTTCACATAATAACAGGTCGCCTCTTTTCCGGTGAACGCGTTGATCTGGCCTCCGAGCTTCTCGATATCCTCGGAAATCTGGCGCCAACCGCGCTTCTCTGTGCCTTTGAAGAGCAGGTGTTCGATGAAATGCGAGATCCCCGCGTTTTTCTCCTCGTCCACCGCGCCCGCGCGCACCCAAACGCCGACCGTGACCGACGGGCTGTGCGCAAGGCGCTCGGTGATGACGGTGATCCCGTTCGATAATTGATATTGACTTGGCATGGCGGCGCTTACAGCAGCGCTTTGCGCGTCAGGCTGATCTTGCCGCTGCGATCGTCAAGCCCTTTGACTTTCACGGTGACCTTGTCGCCGATATTCATGACGTCTTCGACGCGATCGACGCGGTGTTTCTCCATTTCGGAGATATGCAGGAGGCCTTCTTTGCCCGGCAGGATTTCGACAAACGCGCCGAATTCCTTGATGCCGGTGACCGTCCCTTCGTACACTTCGCCGATTTCGGGCTCTTTCAGAAGCAGTTCGATCATCTTGATCGCGTTTTTCATGCCTTCCGGCTCGTTGGACGCGATTGAAATAAGCCCGGTATCGTCGATGTCTATCTTGACGCCCGTCGCGGCGATGATGCCGTTGATCGTCTTGCCGCCCTTTCCGACGATGGTGCCGATGTCCTCCGGATCGATCTGGATCGACTCAATGCGCGGCGCGAATGGGCTGAGGTCGGGACGCGGCTCCGCGATCTCCTCGAGCATCTGGACAAGGATCGTCTCGCGCCCCTCATGCGCCTGCATGATCGCCTGACGCATGATTTCACGCGACAGCCCGTGCACCTTGATGTCCATCTGCAGCGCCGTGATGCCTTTCCGCGTGCCGGCAACCTTGAAATCCATATCGCCGTAATGGTCTTCGAGCCCCTGGATGTCCGTGAGGACCGCGACCTTCCCTGTACCGTCCGTGATCAAGCCCATCGCGACGCCGGAGACCGGCGCTGTGATCGGGACGCCCGCGTCCATCAGCGACATCGTGGACCCGCAGACGGACGCCTGGGACGAGGAGCCGTTGGACGAAAGCGTTTCGCTCACCACGCGGATCGCGTAGGGGAACGCGTCCTCGCTCGGAAGCACCGGGATCAATGCGCGCTCGGCAAGCGCGCCGTGCCCGATTTCCCGGCGGCCGGGGCCGCGCATCGGCTTCGTCTCGCCGACGGAATACGGCGGGAAATTGTAGTGATGCATATAGCGTTTTTCGGTCTCGTCTCCGATACCGTCGATCATCTGCGCCTCGCGCATCGGCGCGAGCGTCGTCACGGACAGCACCTGCGTCTGGCCGCGCTTGAAAAGGCCCGAGCCATGCGCGCGCGGGAGCACGCCCGTTTCGCACCAGATCGGGCGGATTTGGGCATTTGTCCGGCCGTCCGGGCGCACGCCTTCTTCGAGGATCATATGGCGGAAGCGCTCGTCAAGCAGTTCTTCATAGATGCCCGCCGCCTCTTTTCCGTAGCGATCATAATCCGCGTATTTTTCCGCGTAAGCTTCGATCGTCTCTTTTTCGACCTCTTTGATCAGCTTACTCTGTTCCGAGCGGTCAAAATGGTGCAGCGCGTCGTCGAGCTTCGGCGTCGCGTAACCGCGGATATCCGCCTCCAGCCCTTCGGGAAGCGCTTCCACGGGCGGCTCGAATTTTTCCAGACCGACTTCCGCGACGATCCCGTCGATAAAATCGACAATTTTTTTAATCTCGTCATGCGCCGCGAACAGCGCCTCGAGCACGAGGTCTTCCGGGACCTCATTCGCGCCGGCCTCGACCATCATGATCGCGTCCCGCGTCCCCGAAACGGTCAGCGACAGCTGGCTGGTTTCGCGCTGCGCGTGCGTCGGGTTCACGACCGGCTTGCCGTCGATAAGGCCCATGATTACCGTAGCCGTCGGGCCCGCAAACGGGATATCCGAGATCGACAGCGCGATCGATGATCCGATCATCGCCGCAACCTCGGGCGCGCAGTCCGATTCGACCGACAGCACGGTCGCGACCACCTGCACATCATTGAAAAACCCTTTCGGGAAAAGCGGCCGGAGCGGCCGATCCATCAGACGCGCGTAGAGCGTCGCCTTTTCCGACGCGCGGCCTTCCCTGCGGAGAAATCCGCCGGGGATTTTGCCCGCCGCGTACATCTTCTCTTCGTACTCGCAGCTGAGCGGGAAAAAATCCTGATTTTCCCGCGGCTGTTTTGCCATGCATGCCGTCACCGAGACAATCGTGTCTCCGTAGTGTATCACGGCCGCGCCGTTCGCCTGTTCCGAAAATCTGCCGATTTCCACTTTCAGGAGCCGACCTCCCAGCGATGTTTGATACGTCTTGTAATCTGTAAATCTCATTTCCTGTCCTTCCTAACCTCGTTAACGACCTTCCGCCAACCTCTTTTAACAATATTGCTCCCGCCAACCGGCGAAAACACACAAAAGAGCGAGGTACGCCTCGCTCTTTCCGTATCGGAATTATTTCCGGAGACCGAGCCTCGCAATTAAGCTTCTGTATCGCTCGATATCCTTTTCCTTCAAATAATTCAGCAGATTGCGCCGCTGTCCGACCATTTTCAGCAGCCCGCGCCGCGAATGGAAGTCTTTGTGATGAACCTTCAGATGCTCGTTCAGATCATTGATCCGAAATGTGAGGATCGCCACCTGCACCTCGGGCGAGCCGGTATCGCCGGACGCCGTCTGATACTCCCGAATAATTTCCTGTTTCTTTTCCTGCGTGATCATATTGTTCTCCTTTTCACATATGCTGGGTATCAAACCAGCGTTTCCTTTGTTCCTGTTGCCGGGCCCCCGCCGGAGAAGCGAAGAGCGCAGCAAAGGTACCGCTGTCCGAAGACAACTAAATTATTATACTATCGGAACGGACAGTTTGCAAGCGCAGCGAAATTATGCTATATTCTGCTCCATGATTTCAAAAGCAACGACAGAAACGGAGCGGCTTGCGCCGCGGGATTTTTTCTCCGCAAAAGACGTCTTCACGGTCAAAAAGATGACGGCGATGGCTGTGCTGCTCGCGGTCCGCGCGATCCTCGGGCTCCCGTTTCTCACGATCTATGTGGGCGGCGTGAGGGTCTTTACGCTCACACACGTTGCCGACGCGCTGTGCGGCATGCTCTTCGGCCCGATTGCGGGGCTGGTCTTCGGCTTCGCGGGGGATTTCCTCGGCTTCGTGGCGTCGCAGGGCGCCGGCGGCGGATACCTGCCCTTCTACGCGCTTTCCGAGATGGCCACCTGCTTCCTGTTCGCGCTCTTTCTGTATAAACGCAAAGTGACCTGGCCGCGGGTGATTTTTCCGTCCCTCCTCAATCTCGGCGCCGTATTTCTCGGATTGAACACCTTGTGGTTCATGATGCTTTACGGAAAGGACGCCATGCTCGGCGTGCTGGCCTTCCGCGTCGGCCTCAACGCCGCCATGACGCCTGTTTACATCGTCGTTATCTGGTTTGTCCTGACGAGGGTAAGCCGAATCAAATTCCTCAGGTAATGACTTCATAGAGTTCCGCCGCGTCCTCTTTGCGGACATTTTCACGGACCTCCCGCACGCGCACACGCAACGTAGAACCGCCGAACCGCACCTCGACCACATCGCCGGGCGAAACCTCCGCGCCCGCCTTTGCTTCCCTTCCGTTCAGGCTGACACGCCCGAGATCGCACGCCTCTTTCGCGACAGTGCGCCGCTTGATGATCCGTGCGGTTTTCAGATATTTGTCGATGCGCAAT
>JGI20166J26741_11562029_pt1 | contig 12045 bp, 7 predicted proteins | sample TergutCu122P5_FD_26741 | JGI IMG/M metagenome (IMG submission 26741) | reverse complement strand
CTGTCCACTGTAAGGTTTTTATGTAATTCCGCTATGGTTTTTGTTTTATTTATTAACGCGGCAATATCGCCGGCCATGAACAACCCTTTTTCCAACTGTTCCGTTTCGGACAGCGGCACAAGCCGGCCGCCGGCGCGTTCAAGCCCTTTGGAAGCAATACGGGCTCGGCCTAAATTCAAGGCTTCAAGTTTTAGGAGTATTTCTCCCGAGTCAAGCCCTTCATTTGCCATCCGGCTCTTTTCCTTAAGAAAGAAACCCGCGTAAGGGGAAGGAAGACAGCGCGTCTCCTGTCCGCTGCCGGATCTGAGCAGCACAGTCCGATCTTTTTCGATAAGCAGTTTTTGATAGGTTTCCGAAATAGCGCCGTGCCGCACCGCCTCCTCCGTACAGAGATACGCCGTGCCGCACTGCACGCAGACCTTTACGCCCCGCGCTGTCAGCGGCCCTGCCATAACGCGGATAAAGGCGGACGAGAGCGCGTCGTGTATGCCTCCCGCGAAGAAAACGCACATCTCGGACAACGCGGCCAGATTTTCTGTCTTTAACAGCCTGTTGATTTGCTTTTCCCAGAGAACCGCCGAAAATAGCGGCCCCACATGCCCGCCGCTTTCCCGGCCCTCAAAAATGAATGCGCGCGCGCCTTCTTTCAGGAACATATCCAACAAGCCCGGCGTTGGCGCGTGCAGCAGCACCCTTATGCCTTCCCTCTCAAACGCCTTGGCCTGATCGGGGCGCCCGCCCGCGATCAGTACAAACGGCGGCTTGATCTTCAAAATAATTTTCGTCTGTTCTTCCAGTGTTTTTGGATATGTAAAACCCAGGATGCCAACGCCCCACGGTTTGCCTTCCATTGCGGCCGCGGCGCCGCCGAGCGCGCTCTCCGCGGTTTCCCCCGTCATCATGCCCATAGCGAAAAAAGGCAGCGCGCCGTTGTCCGCCACGCTGCGGAGAAACCCCGGCTCATCGCTTACACGGGCCATCGGCCCTTGCGCAATAGCGTAAACCGTGCCGAGGGTTTCGGCCGATTCTCCTCCGGGCGCAAACGCGTCTTTTATCATAGCTTGTTTCACATGGCTTGAAGCGGATTGTTCCAAGGCTTTGACAAGATGCCTCAGCCTCCTGTATTCATCGGCGAGATCCGCGGCCAGGACGATATCCTGCCCCAACGGCAATATATCGCTTTCCGCGGCGCCGATTCGCTCAAACAGCGCGTCAGGGTCCGCAATGTCTCCTGCAGTGTCCGGCTTGGGGAAAGCATAATAGCGAAACCCTGCGCAAACCCGTATCTCATTTCCCGTTAACCTTCCGAGCGCGGTTTTATGCGCCTGTGACAGGCTGCATTCAGGAAACAGCGCAGCCTGTGAATCCAAAACAACGCCGGCGGCGCCGAGGGCCGTATATGCCGCCGCGGAATGGACGCCTATGCCGCCCTGCACAAAAACATCAATATCCGCAATCTGACATTTACCGATAATTTTTTGAAAAAGAATAAAAGCGGATTCTTCACCGCAAAACCCCGCGCCTTCGCTGCCTTTTAAAATTAACGTTTTCGCGTCTGCCTTTATCGCTTCTTCCGTTTCTTCTTCGGAACACACCTGCCATACAATCTCAGTGTTTACGTTTTCCGGCGGTTTAGCGCCCCACGGCAGGATTAGTTTGCTAACCCGGTTTGGCATTGATAAATCCCACAGTGTTTTATCCGCCATACATACGCCGAATAATCCGTTTAATCCGTCAAGCTTGCCTAATGCGGCCTTCGCTTCCGCATAGTTACGGCCGAGATGCAGTATCGGAAACGCCCCGGCTTTATTGGCGGCCTCAGCTAACTTTACATCAGGCCTCTCGAAAGGGGTGATTACCCAAATTTTCTCCGTGCATGCTTTTCTCGCTTTTTCCATTCTGTTTCCCTCCCCGGTTTATGAACTGTGTAATAGGCAGCAGTCTTATAATCTTCGTTATAACATCATTTATATTTAAAAAATATTTTTAATTGACAAAATATTAATAATTATTTATGATAAATCAAATATACGTCATTGTCAAACAACGCCCGCAAAGATTGAGCAATTTATCTTTGCGGGCATTTTGCCTTTTCATGTCAACTGTTTCTGCTTCGCCCAGCATCCTGTCCAGTTGCTGCCGTGCGACCCCAGTTCATGGGTCATTTTATCCCAAATCGCCGACAATTTTTCCTCCCGTATATTTCCAAACTTTTTGTGATAAAAATCGCAGGGGCAAATTTCCCCATAAGGGGACACATAAAAATAGCACGTCGCCGCGTCGCACCCTAAGCTTATATGGCTTGTTAAATAAGCGTAAATAAGGACGCCGGGATAATTTTTATCTTGATTGTAAGCCGTCCGCACATGCTCAATCATTTTATCTATCCATTCCTGATGGCCCCGCAAATCATTACGGTTGCAAAGCCTCCCCACCGGCACGGCGTCAAAAACAAATACTTCATGAACGCCTTGCCGCCGCCCCAGTTCAATAATGTTATCCAACTCCCCGCTTTCAAAATCCTGCTTATTAATACAGCAAGACAAGCCGACTGTCAGATCGGCTTTTTTAGCGGCGGCAATCCCGGCCATCGCCTTTTCGAACAGCCCTTTCAATCCCCGCTTTCGATCGTGTTCTTCTGCCTGGCTGGCGTCTATGCTTACATAAACCCCTCCTACGCCCGCCGCTGTCAAATCTTTTACTGATTTCTCCAGCAGCCAGCCATTGGTAAAAAGCTGCACATAACTCTTCCGCTTATCTATCGACTCAAATATTTCGCGCCATTGAGGATGCATTAAAGGCTCGCCCCCTACAAACTGCAGAACGGATGCGCCTAAGTCCTGGCACTGGCGGATTAGATCTTTAAATTCGTTGACAGACAATGTTTTTTTACTTTTATCGTCTAAATCATTAAAAAAGCTGCAGTGCTCACATTCCGCGTTGCACACATCAGTCAAGGCAATGCTGGCTAAAGCCGGCAGCGGCCTATGCTGCAGCCCGCGAAACATTTGAGTGATTTCCTGGTTAGCATAAGCGTTGCTAAATAACGGCGGCAGCAAATTGGTGTAAACCGGCAGCCCGTCGGCAGTATACCGGATAATTTTATGGTGGCCGATATATCGATCCAGCCCCATTTCCACCAACGCAAACGAGTAATTCTTAAGATGCCTCGCGCGCAATCTTTTTGCCATTGTATATCCCCTCTTCCGGAATTTTTCGACCTGTGCAATAGCCCTACCCAGCCGCGTCACTGCGGGCTTGACCCGCAGTCCCCTAATTTGTGGGATTCCGGGTCAAGCCCGGAATGACGGCATCGAAGTGTAAACCTATTGCACAGCCCGAATAAATTTAGGTCAGGCGCTCCGCCTGTGCCGGCGGGCTTCAACCGCGCACGCGATGACCAGGATAAGGCCCGTGATAGCCATCTGCCAGAATGAGTTGACGCGGTAAAGGTTCAGCCCGTTGCGCAGCACGCCCATGATCAGGGCGCCGATCATCGCGTTGACGATGCTGCCTTCGCCGCCGTTGATCGCCACGCCGCCGAGCACCGCCGCGGCAATGGCCTCAAGCTCGTATCCCATGCCGGCGTTCGGCTGCGCGGACGACAGGCGCGACGAAACCAGTATGCCGCACAGCGCGGCCGAAAAACCGGACACGCAATACGCGAACATGCGCGTGCCCACAGCGTTAATCCCGGACAGCTTCGCGGCGTCAAGGTTAGAGCCGCAAGCGTATATCTGCCGGCCGACCTTTGATTTGGCCAGCACTATCGCCAATATAACGCCATAGGAAGCCGTTATTATAACGCTGTACGGCAGCCAGAAACTGGTGCGCCCGCCGCCCAGCACATAGAACGCGTCCTGAACCGCCTTTGACGGTATGTCCGTTGTGTAAATCGGGTTCCCGTTAATAAGCACATTGGCCATACCCCGGTATACCCACTGCGTGCCCAGCGTCGCGATAAACGGTACGATACCGAGTATCTCTATGGTGAAACCGTTAATAATGCCCGTTAAGACGCCCATTGCCAACGCGGCGAGTATGGCCAGCCATATGGGCATGCCGGTTTGCAGCATCCAAACGACTATAATGCCGGACAACGCCATGGAAGACCCGGCGGAAAGATCCGTGCCGCCGCATATGAGGCAAAACGTCAATCCGTAGCCTATGATGGAATATGTAACTATCTGCTGCAGCAGGTTAATCTGGTTTGTCGGCGCCAGGAACAACGGGTTTGAGAAGGCAAACACCGAAAATAACAGTATAAGCAGCGTCCCCGAAAGCATCGCCTTTTTTGTAGCCACGCCAAAATTGCTGAATGCGCCGCTTTTAGCCCTGGGCGTGAAGAACCCCGGGACAGATTTAAGCAGGTTGCTCATCCCACCGCCACTCCTTCTTTCGGGCTTAATGACGGCGCGGGCCTGCCCTCCGTAATGTTATATCCCGCCGCCAGATACAGTATCTCTTCCTGCGTCGCGTATTTAGGGTCAAGCTCGCCGTTTACCCGGCCCTCATGGATGACGATAATCCGATCGCTCATGCCCAGAATTTCCGGCAGTTCGGACGATATCATGATGATCGCCACGCCCGCGTCGCTCAGCCGGTTTAACAGTTCGTAGACCTCAAATTTGGCGCCGACGTCTATACCCCGCGTCGGTTCGTCTATTATGAGCACGCGCGCGTCGTTGCAGAGCCATTTTGCGAGAACGACCTTTTGCTGGTTGCCGCCGGACAGGTTTAGCGCAACCTGCCTCAGGCTGGGCGTTTTAACGTTCAGCCTCCGCCTGTAGTCCTCGGCGTTCGCTGTCCCCATTTTGTCGTTAATAAAGCCGAAACGCGCCAAAGCGGGCAGATGCGCCATGTTGACGTTGTAAGCGACGTCGAGCTGCAGGGCAAGGCCGTCGCGTTTGCGATCCTCCGTGATATACCCGATTTTATGCGCGATTGCCTGCCGCGGCGAACGCAGGTTGACTTCTTTGCCGCCTATGCGCAATTCAATGGACTCCGCCTTGTCCGCGCCGAATATGCAGCGCATAATCTCCGTGCGCCCCGCCCCGACCAGCCCGGACACGCCCAGTATTTCGCCGCTGCGGACAAATAAATGATCGACGTTCACTTTATACCGCGATGTGTTTAACTTATCCCTGCGGCGGATATTACGCGCTTCCAACGCAATTTCCCCGATTTTGCGCGTATGCTTGGGGAATTTGTTCTCCAGCGGGCGCCCGACAATCATGTTTACCAGTTCGTTCATTGATATGTCTTTTAAAACGCGGGTCCCTATGTACTGCCCGTCCCGAAGGACGCTGACGCGTTCGCATATATGGTTAAGCTCTTCCATACGGTGCGATATGTACACCATGCCGACGCCATTTTTTTGCAAGATGCGTATAATATCAAAAAGCTGGGTAATTTCTTTCTCCGTCAAAGTAGCCGTGGGTTCGTCCAACACCAGTATGCGCGAATTGTAAGAGATGGCTTTGGCTATCTCAACCATCTGCTGCTGCGCCACGCTCAGGGAGCGGACCGCTGTATGCGTATTCAGGCCAATCCCCAGATTGTCTAAGATTTTCCTGGCGGCGGCGTGCATCGCGCGGTCGTTGACTAGCGGGCCGCTCATCGGCGGCCGGCCGATAAAGATGTTATCCGCCACGGTCAGGTGCTGGCAGAGGTTAAGTTCCTGAAAAATAATGCTTATACCCAGATCGTGCGCTTTTTTCGTCGAATCGACCCTGACCTGCCGGCCTTCGATGTATATTTCCCCGGCGTCCGCGCGGTAAACGCCGTTCATAATCTTCATCAACGTTGATTTACCTGCGCCGTTTTCGCCGACAAGCCCGTGAACCTCCCCTTTGTTCACGGAAAAAGTAACATTGTCGAGCGCCTTAACGCCGGGGAATGACTTACTGATGCCTTCCATCCGGAACAATTCCTCAGCCATTGCCTTCGCGCCGTCCCCCCTTGCCAAAAGTTTACCGTATGGCCTGTTCTTTGAATTCGGAAGCGGTCAGGCCTGTATGTTTTCTAAACGAGCGGCTGAAATAGTTGGGATCGGAATAACCGACTTCGTAGCACACCTCTTTGACAGACATTTCCGACTTTAGAAGCTCCATTGCCTTATCCATTTTTACGTGTATCCAATACTCCTTAAACCCCATGCCCTCCTTCCGTTTAAAGATACGCGACAGGTAATCCGGATGCATCCGGACCATTTCCGCAATCTCATCTATTGTCAGATCCTTGTATTCTTCCGATTGAATGATCGACTTCACATGCTCGACTACCCTCAGGTTTTTACCTGAAAGGCCGCTGTCCGAGGGCTGCCTGCTCCGCCATTTGCGGACATCCGTTTGGAACATGCGGATCATTGTTTCCAAAGCCGCGTTGAGCTCCGCCGTGCTGACCGGTTTCAGCATATATGTAAATACCCTTGCCTCAATCGCTTCCTTAGCATATTCAAATTCCGAATACGCCGTCAGGATTATTATCTGGACTTCCGGGTCCCGCGCGCGAATCTCTTTGGCGGCCGCGATCCCGTTTTTTACCGGCATTTCAATATCCATAAAAATTATGTCTACGGGGTTGGCGTATGCGTATTCCACGGCGTCCTGACCGTTCGTCGTTTCGTACACCACTTGCAGGACATCAAAATTTTCGCTTATAATGCGTCCGAGCGCCTTGCGCTCCAGTTCCTCGTCGTCAACCAACATAACGTTAAGCATATAGTTACCCCCTTTCCGCTCCCCCCTTCCGGATCATTGCGTATCCCTGATCTGCCGGACAATTTCGGCGTACTCTTTATAGTCGTCATATATAGGCGCCACGGCGTCAACGAATGCCTGACGCTGTTCCGGCGACAAACGCGTAACAGTAGTGCCGGCTGCGATGGCTATCCGCTCATATTCCGTTTCCTGTTTCGACCATTCCTCCCTTTCGGCCCACGCGGCTTCAAGCGCGGATTCACGCAGAATTTGCCGCTGATCGGCCGTCAGGCTGTTAAAAACGCCCAAATTAATTAAAATCATCTCCGGCGCGCGGGTGTGTTCGTCTACTGTGAAATACTTGGCGGCTTCGTTATGCGAGGCCGACACATAGCTGGGGAAATTATTCTCGGCGCCTTCGATAACGCCCGTACGCATGCCGGAATACACTTCCCCGTACACCATTTGAACAGGTTCGCCGCCTAAATAACGGACGAGATCCGTCATCAGTTTTGTTTCCTGCACCCGGATTTTCAGGCCCTTCATGTCTTCCGGGGACTTGATCTCTTTTTTCGTATTATAAAAAGAACGGGCGCCGGAATCGAACCAGCAAAGGCCGAGCAGGTTGCCGTCCCGCATCGACTCGCGGATCGAGTCCCCTATAGGGCCGTCGAGGACCTTAAACATATGTTCCTTATCCCGGTACAGATACGGCAGCGTCAGCGCGTTAATGTCGGGGTTGATGTCGGTCAGGATGTTTGTGCTGGCGCGGACGAAGTCTACCATGCCAAACCGCGTCTGTTCCACCATGGACTTTTCGTCGCCAAGCTCGCCGTCAGGAAACACCTCAATAATTAATTCGCCGTTTGTGCGCTCCTTTACCAATTCGGCAAATTTCCGGTCGCCTATAACCGTTGGGTAACCTTCGGGCTGGTTATCCGCTAACCGAAATATCAGGGCATTTGCGGGGTTTTGTTTATCCTGCCGGCTGTCAGCGCCATTATAGGAACACGAAAACAGCATGAAACCGCCGGTCAGCAAAACAGGGCATAAAAATGTCAGAATTCTTTTGTTCATGTTAATCTCCCATATCGACTATATTAAATTACACAGAGATTGGCAATATAATTATCCATAAACATCTTCACTTTTCCGACTTTTGTATACATATTTGCGCATTAATCATCTATCAAAGGCAAACGGATAGTGACCGTTAAGCCGCCGTTTTGCCTGCCTTCAAGTGTTAAAAGCCCTTCCCGGGCAAAGATCAGATATAACCTTTCCTTAATATTCCGCAGCCCGGTGGAATCTTCCTTATTAAATACCGAGGCAATTTCTTCCGCGCTCATGCCGCCGCCGTTGTCTTCAACTGTAATTACGGCGCAGCCGCCGCTTTGTGTTACCCGTAAACATATCTCACAATTTTTGCTTTTATTTTTAAAGCCGTGCTTGATGCAATTTTCTATAATAGGCTGCAGAACCATCGGAGGGGTACGGTATTTATCCAAATCTTCGGGGCTGTCAACATTTACGCCGAACAGTATCCATTCCCCGAAACGAAGCTTTTGTATCTCGATATATGCGTCAGCGATGGACAATTCTTCCGGCAGCGGCACTAACCGTTCCAGGTTCGACATATTATACCGCAGGATTTTAGCCGCGCTCTCCATCAAATCCACAATGCGCCGGCTCCCCTCAAACATGGCGAGCCGTGAAATGATATTCAGCGTGTTGAATAAAAAATGAGGGTTCATATTTTGCTGGAGCGAACGGAACTGGGACTGTTTGAGCAGTTTGAGCTGAGTTTCCATATCCGCTTTATTGCGCAGCTCCGTAATATTTTGCCGTATGGTTGATTTCATGGCGTTGAACGCCATCGAAAACGCATCAAGTTCCGCCAAGCCGCAGGAATTCAGGTCCGGCAGGTCAAACCGCCCGGCTTCCATATCCCGGGCGCAGGTTGTATAGCGCCGTATTTCCGTTATGACTCTTCTTAATTTAGATGCGATAAATATAAAAATGACGCATGAAATAAACACGACGGCAACATATGTGCGTATCCGCCATGTATTGTATTCACGCGTCAGTTCGGCGTACCGCCGATCCATATACTGAAGATATTGGTTCTGCAAGTTGTGGGACTGTTGAATGATAAGGCTGTGCGCCCGGATCAAACGGTTACGGAGGACAAAGTAGCCGGGCGACCGGGGATCTGTCCGGAATAATTGATCGCGTAATTCCGCCTCATATCCATTCATAACGGTTAATGACCTGTAAAACATAGCCACATATTGATCAACCCCAACATACGGGCGCAAATCCTCCATCGCGGCAGCAGCCGCGCTGACGGAGCGCTCATAGCCCGCCGTCGTATCGGCCGGGCGGTCTAACCGTTCAAACTTGTCGGCCGTGTCTTTCAACATAACGGTCAAACCGATAAACTTGCCGCTTCCGGTTACCAACGCGTTCATATCGGTATTGAATTGCGCGTTCAGCCATGAGATAGCCAAAATGCTCACCAGCATAACCGATAGGACCGATATAAAAATGAAAACCAGCAAATGTATGATTGAGCGGATTTTCAAAGCGCCGCCTCCTTATGGTCTATCAAGATACTCATGGTTAATCGGTTATGTGCATAATGCTCTTGCTTTTCTGCATAAAAAGCCGTATATTTTATGCAGAAAGTTTTTGGAGGTTTTTATGCGTATATTTGATTATTCCTTTTTAGAAAGCGGCATGCTGCCTGCCGGTCTAGTCAATATCGTAAGCGCCATCGCGGCCCTGCGTGAACGCGAAAATGAACGCAAGGGCAGTTATCGCAAAATTTTCACCCGGTTGGAAAGCATTGCGCGGGTGCAATCAGTCAAAGGGTCAAATGCCATTGAAGGGATCATTACAAGCGAACAACGCATCAATGAGATCGTCAATCAGAACAGCGCGCCGCTAAATCACAATGAGGCGGAGATCGCCGGGTACCGCGACGCTCTCGATTTAGTTCATACAGGTTTTGAAACTTTGGATATCCGGCAAAGCGATATTTTACGGCTTCATGAAATTATGCTGTCTTATTCGCCGGTTAACGGAGGTAGTTATAAGCAGGCGGATAATGTAATTATGGAGGTTGACGCTTCCGGAAAACGGCGCGTCAGATTCTCGCCGACTCCCGCCTCTGAAACAGCCGCGGCAATGGAGCAGTTGATTTTGGCATATATGGACGCGCGCGGCAATTTCAATATCAATCAGCTTCTTTTAATTCCATGCTTCGTACTTGACTTTCTCTGTATCCATCCCTTCACTGATGGAAACGGTAGAATGTCACGCCTGTTGTCCCTGCTCCTGCTATATAAAAATGGTTTTGACGCGGGGAAGTACATTTCGTTTGAGGAACAAATCAACAACGGAAAAGATAATTATTATGAAGCCCTGCGGTTAAGCTCGGACAAATGGCATGACAGGCAAAACAGCTATTTCCCATTTATAGAAAACTTCATAACAACGCTGCTGTATTGTTACAAGGAACTTGATAAACGGTTCGCAGTGGTGAACGCTAAAAAGGTTACTAAGCAGCAGCGCGTGGAAGCGACCGTTTTAAACAGCCTGCTGCCGATCTCAAAACAAGAGGTTTGTTATGTGCTCCCCGATGTCAGCCCGACAACTGTCGAAGCGGTTCTTGCCTATATGGTAAAAAATGGCATTATTGAAAAAATTGGCTCCGGCCGGAATATCAAATATATTAATAGATTAATCATAAAACCCAAATAAAACAAATGCGCCGAGTCCAAAGCCTGCAATCGGGCACTGAAGTTTGTGCCCGATTTCAATATCGCGTCCAAGAATCTGGAAGATTTTTTATAAATGAATACGTTCAATTTCGCATTGATGTTGTTTATTTTCTTTATTATAAACAATACCAATCAGCAGGAGCAAACTGCCTCGGTAATTCTTCAAAGCCTCCGCGTATTGTTTGTCTTTTATCTGCCGAACCGCGCTTGACGCCGTTTGATCCCACTTTAATTCCACTATCATGGCCGGTTTGTCCATATGATTCGGACGCGGTAAAAACACCAAATCCGCAAAGCCTTTTCCCGCGGGCATTTCCCTGACAATTGTGTAGTATTGCCGCGCGCTGTAATAAGCCAGCGCTATGGTATAAGGTAGGGCGTTCTCGTTATTGTACGTCAAAATCGACGCGTCAAGATGCGCCGACTCAATTAAACCCGCGACTGTATCGACGTCGCCGCGCCATGTCGCGTTAAGCAGTTCATTTGAGACATTTACGGCGTTTATTACATCATCCCAACCGGCGCCGCGGATAGCCGTCACAAATTCCGCCGCGATTTCTTTATTCGGAATGAAGACCCGGTTTGTTTCCTCCTCATATCCCAAATAACCCAAATGTATTAATAAAGTAAGCACATCGTCCGAAGTGGAAAATGTCACCATATCGTTAGTAAACCCGGCAATGTCTATCATAATTTTATCGCCGGCCAATAAGCGGATAATCGCGTCTTTAAGCCCCTTATAATTCATTTCAATATAAATCTTCAAAGCCTCGTAAGTCTCAGTCTGATTCCAGTAGTTAATAAAACTGCCGCTTAAAACTGCCGAAACGACGGAATCAGGGCTGTATACAGCCGGTATGCCTTTAAATCGGTAACCGTTGTACCAGGCTGATAATTCTTCGTAATCAACCCGATACCGCTCGCACACGGATTGAACCTCATCTTGAGTAAAACCCGCGTATGGCGCCAATTGCCTGGGGCTGATCATGGAGAACTCGTCAAACATATTTAATGCCGAATGCGTGCCGTATTTTTTAATAGGCAATATGCCCGTCATATAAGCAAGGCCTACATATGCTTTGTCTTTTAACATCAAACGTAAAAAATCCAGGTATTTTTTTTGCGCTTTATTATCCCTCTGCTTTACGCGCAAGACACAGTCCCATTCATCAAGAATGAAAATAAAAGGAGTTTTCCGCAATTGGTATATATTGTGCAGCAATTTCTGAAACCGTTGGCCTCTAAACTGGGGGTAGACGCTTAACAATTCGTCCGTTATATCATTTTTAATGAGTTTAAGCATTTCGTCAATGTGCGGCGCTTCGCTCAGAAAATCCTGTACGTTAATAAAAATGACATTATAGCGGTTTAAATGTTTAAAAAAGCATGGTTCCCCTGCAATTTTTAGAAAATGGAACAAATCGGCGGAATCACATCCGCTGCTGTAATAAGAAGCCAGCATGGAAGCGGTAATCGACTTGCCAAAACGCCTCGGCCTGCTCACGCATATATATTTTTGCTGGGTTTGTAACACATTGTTTGTATATACAATGAGTTCA
>JGI20166J26741_11561918_pt1 | contig 12046 bp, 11 predicted proteins | sample TergutCu122P5_FD_26741 | JGI IMG/M metagenome (IMG submission 26741) | reverse complement strand
GTAAGTCTTCTGGTATGTGACGCTGTGTCGTCAGGTGTGTAGTTTCCAATGTTTCGAAGGATCGTTGTGCCTCCATCTTCAGGGTCACACACACTGTTTGTGTCCTGTGCGGCCATTCTTCTTGCACTGCTTGACCCTGAATTATTTTTACCCACAGACACAGCGTCACATCCCAGCCCCCATCTTCAGGATCATCATGTAATAATTTTTGCCATGTACTGTACCGTGAGTTGGGATGCGCCGCTGGCATCTTTCCATTCCATGGTCTGCCTAGCCAATCTGTCACAGTGACCCCAGGAGCCAGCTCATCCTCCATTCCTTCCCAGAACACTCCGCCGTCACTGGTTGATGCCACATTTGTAAAAATAGTATTTCGAAAAATCGTCTTCATTGCATTGGGATTTGTTTTGCTCGACGTGCCTGGAAAAGTTATCATTACATACAGGGAATAAGACAGAGGAATAACAAAGCAGCATACTGAATGATGGACAGCACAGCTGGGACAACCAGCCAGGGAACAAGCATGCACAGTCCATACATTGCTAAATGTTGGCCCTGTTCATGTTCAGCACTTAGAAGCACTTTCATCCCTGTGTAGTGGCTACTGTAAGCAGTCAGGGCAGTTTGTGAAATGTGACAGTAGGCAGTTCAACTGGGGTCCATCAAAAAGGGATAACAAAAATTAACAATTTGTATGGAGACGTAATTTGTTTCTGCTCCACTCTTCAGTGTTAAATCCTTTGTGATATTCAACAGATATAAATATTTTAAATCAACAGTGCACAGACACTGACCGACTTACAAGAGGGGTCTGTTTCACAAAGTTCTGCATGGCTCAGACTTCTGTGCCTGTCGCAGTTAACCCCTACCACCAAACACATGCAGTACATAATGACATTTATTTGCATAACATTCATGTGTGTGTGTGTGTGTGTGTGTGAACTGTCAATCCTGTACCTGTCTACTGAGACACTAAGCAATGTGTAATTGTGTTAAAACCACACAAATGATTGTGGTACTGTAAATGGGTCATTCTAAGCATATAAATTTAAAAAATCGTTTATGGAACATTAGGTTGAGTTTAGGTAAGACAGGGCTTGCACATTCTGGAGGGGGGGGTTGTTTTTCTACACTACCTTCCCCTCCCCGCCCTTTTATTTCCACAAGTAAAAATGTGATGCACCTTTCAGATGTGTCATTATTTTATTTTTATTTTTTTATATTATTATTATTATTATTATTATCATCATCATCATCATCATCATTATATTTTTCTTTCTTTCTTTCTTTCTTTCTTTCTTTCTTTTCTTTTTCTTTTTCTTCCCTGGTCTTAAATTGCTAAACTTGAAATTGTTAAGTCGGGGTTCAGCACTTGCCGATATTGTGTGCCCACAGCGGTCTGCTTGTTTTGCCCTGTAATTAAACAAAGCGCAGGGAATTGTTACATGATGTATATGTTATGCTCAAAGATCGAAAACGCTCATTGGGCAGAAAAAACGACCACAGCGTGTTCAGGCATTAGAGAAACAGCCAAAACGCCAACTTTTGCGTTGAGGCTGTTTTTAAACAATGACAGCTCGTTGTGGCGTGTGAAGGTACGCCATGATGCGAAAGTCGTGTCGTGGCTGTGAAAGAAAATGACCACAACGAGAATAATGGTCGAGACAAGGAAGACAAGGAAGAGGCCAACCAACAGGATAGAAAAGATGAAGATGAAAATCAAACCAATGACACTTCAGAAGAAACAGTGGAGAAGAAAGACAACAAAAAAGTTTACTGTGTGATTTGTTAGAAGGATCAGGCGCTCACAAGTGTTCAGTGTGTGACCAGTTTGTTCATGCTGGTTGTGGAAGTTACAGTGAAGACAGTGAGGGTTTCAGACTGAAAGTCACTTGCAATCTCTGTGTAAGGAAGAATCAAATCAACATTGAGCAAGAAGGTGCAAAATCTGGTCAGGAACAACAAGCTTAAAAAATGGTTTCTCTATCCAACTCAAGACTTCCAGCAGTTGATATTAGGTCAAACGTTGTGGTCAGGGTGCCTGACCTTGATCGAGGATGTCTATTCCCCAGAATTGTCCTAGCAGTCGTCGTTGATGTTAACTCTTCTGGGCTTTATCTGTTGGGCACCAAGGAAGGCCTACTTGAGCGGCTGTATACTCGCAATGAATTCACAACTGCTGACAACAACTTCATCGAGGCACATGATGTGCCCTCAAGTTCACTATCTCTTCAGTCAGCCTCAATGATAATGTCTGGAAGTAAGTAGGGATTTGTAAGCTGCCACTGTAAGAGGTAACTGCATCGATATAAAGTGCAAATGTCTTTCGAAAAATATGAAGTGTAATTCTAAGTGTCATTCTAACAGCTCCAGCAAAAATAAATGAGCTTTGCCATTGTTCTTAATTAGGCTTACGTTACATGTATTTTTTATCAATAAATTACTAAACTTATAAACAGCCATAACACGACATTTCGCATTGTGGCTGTTTCTCTAATGCCAGAACGCGTTGTGGTCGTTTTAAAACAGCCATAACACGACATTTCACGTGGTGGCTGTTTCTCTAATACCAGAACGTGTTGTGGTCATTTTTTCTGCCCAATGAGCGTTTTTGATCTTTGAGCGTAACATATACATTTGCTAAGTTGCTTCTTTCAGAACTGCCTCCTTGGCTGCTGCATTTGATCTTCCTCTGCTTCTATTTCCTCCACTATTCCAGTCAATTTCATGCCATTCTACCAATCTTGCCTATGTCCATCCACATTCAGTTGCCTATTTTATTTCCAGCATTTCTTCCTGTCATGCTTTGATCCCAAGCACCTTGGTTTCAGATAATTTCTGGCCATCATATGTGTTCAATGAATGATATTTTGTCCAGAAAAGGATCCTTTTGTGACTACCCGCAACACCATCGGACCATATGTCACTAACTCTGTGGAGCAGAGCCCTTCAGAGCCTGATTATTCCTCAGCTAGTCATATATGCTGCATGTTGTGGAACCTAAAGGTTCATTACCATGCTCACAACAGCTTACCACCTTTCCCTGTCTGAGCCAGATGAATCCAGTTCACGCCCTGCCATCATATTTACTCATGATCCAGTTTAGTAGTGTCCTTTCACTTATAGGTCTACCTGAGTCTTCCAACTGGACTCATTCCTCAGGTTTCTCCAACAAAACTTTATATGCATTTCTCTTCTCCCCATGCATGCCACATGCCCGGCCATCTCGTCCTCTTTGATTTGCTCATCCAAATAATACTTGGCGAGCAGCACAAATCATGAAGCTCCTCATTACACAGTTTTCCTCCATTCTCCTCTTGCGTGCTTATCAGTGTGCAATCATGGTTTAGTTACTTCATAGTCTCTGTGTAATTTATGGTGGACAAAGTGACAGTGGGGCAAGTATTTCTCAAAGCACTTCAGTTTCCCCTGCCTGTTATTATTTCACTAATATTCTGAAGTTATCTGCAGGGTCATCATATTATCTGTCAACAATCGGTTTCCACTTCCTTTCGGCTCGTTAACTGTATTAATTAGGCCACTCAGTCGACAACCTGCAAGTGTGGTGGAATAGCAGTGATGACAAATGATATTTGTCAGTTAAAATAAAGGGCTGGTGCAGTAAGCCACAGTACCAAGGGACTCGGTCTTACTGCACTGCTAACATGTTTGTACTGTGTCAGTGGCACCATTATAATAGTGCAAGAAGTCTGTAGGCCTACCTGGTGCTACTCCAAAGAAGCCATTTTCAGGATTGATAGCCCTTAGCTGCCCATTACTGTCGAATTTCATCCATGCGATGTCATCCCCCACACACTCAACCTTGTAGCCAGGTAGTGTAGGGCACATCATTGCAAGATTTGTCTTGCCACATGCACTGGGAAATGCAGCTGCTACATATCTTTTCTGTCCGGCCGGATTTGTGACGCCGAGGATCTGAGAGGATGGAAGTGATTAATGTAAAATACTGTAGTGTAGTTTCTGCCTCCATCTTCAAGGTAGACTTCTTGGACTGCACTGAAGATGAAGGCACAAGATTATCTAAAGCAGTGATATTTGTATATCAACTAACAGGGCATCATGTGCCAGGAACACTGTGTGCAAGTGTCCCAATATTACAGGCACAGCAACATAAAGGTTCAATAACAAACAGTCTCACCAACATGTGTTCTGCCAACCAGCCTTCTCTCAGTGCTATCGTGGAACCAATTCGCAGAGCAAAACATTTCTTTCCAAGCAGTGAATTGCCACCATACCCACTGCCATATGAAACAATTTCATTTTTTTCTGGCCTGTAATTAAAAAGGGAAGGATGTATATGACAGAGTATGTTGTATTTGAATGCTGCATGCAGGTAGCAAAAATATAATTATAGTTATGACACATTTACATCTAGCCAGTATAACCAAGTTTTAAATCTTCGAAAATTTGATTTTACAATTATTACTGTTCCTTACATCCTACATTGAGAGAAGAATTTAAACTGGAAGTATTTGAAACAAAGTGTTGAAGGTGATGTTTGGAAAGAGAAGAGGTGGAGTGTGGGACGAACGGAGAATTTTTATCCTAAGGTATTTGTGTTTTATGCAGTTTATTGTTGACATGATTAAATTAATGAGGCTGCAGTGGTCAAGACATGGATTTCTGACAAAAAAGCACGATAAATTTAAACTTATTGTTGGTGGAAAGGTCTCGTTTTGCCAATCATAAGACCAGTCAGTAGATGGGAAGATAGTATTAAAATCTTACAGAACAAGAATGTACCGAGATGAACAGACTGAGGATCAGGTCCAGTGGTGGATTTGGCTTGTACATGATTTTTTTTTCTTTTTCCCATGTCTGTTATAATTATTATTTTACCACACTGTTAGTATCTTGCACTACACAGCACTGAATGACAGGATGGATGCCTGCTGAATTGGAAAGAATTTGGAAGTTGGAGAGGCTGAGGAATACCATGGAAAACCTGAGTCAGTATATCAAACGTCCTGACCAACAGTGAAACCCAGCAGCTTCTAAATATAAGTTACCACACCTCCATTCTTCCTAGTCATAAACTGTGTTGAAATGTCGACATCTGTTAGCAGGGGAGAACTGATCATTAATAGCAAATTGTTTACCTGTGGAGGATGATCGTTCTTTCAGGGTCACAAGGCCATCCACGGGCTACAGCGTCCATGTTCTGAGGGCTTCCAACTGAGTGCAGACATTTCACAAATTCTGCTCCCTGTGCCAGGGCTTGCAACACAGATGTTCCCATGCGAGTCATGATTCTCATTGAACTCACCACGTATGGTGAATCGGTGATCTCAATTCCAATCTTAGACAGTGGTGAGCCAACAGGTCCCATGCTGAATGGAATGACATACATTGTGCGACCTGAAATGTGGACAAGACTTACTGATATATTGCACTGAATTTACACAAGGACCTGCAGCCAGTTCCTGTTCATCATACTGTGCAGCATTACATGCAACTGTTGTACACTCACATTAAAAAGTTAATAGATGTGTTATAGTGTGCCAGTAGTAAGTAAGTAAGTAAGTAAGTGTGTGGTGTGTGTGCGTGTATGACGATTCAATTTTGTGTGAGATGTTACGCTGTTTTTTTGGGTGACTGGTGCTAAATGTTCTGAAGTATTGAAGTGCCTTCATCATTGTGGTCAATCAGGGATCACAGAAGACCTGAATATTTTGCAGCCCTGCTGTCAGAATGTCAGGGGTGTTACAAAATGTTAGTACATCATGCACATTCAAAATTGTTCATAAGTTCAGAACAGCACACTGTCAAGAGTGTTCTGGCTATACAAATTACAGGATGAAAAGCTGCGTACAGAAGTGCAGGTCCTACTTTGAAGTGTATTCATGTTCCCACCTCAGAAGTTCACAAAGCTACTCTTTTTTCTGTGACACGATTTAATAGTCATCATGGTGAAGTGGCTTCCATTCTGCTGCTAGCGGGTGCCTGATATATTGAGATTTGCAGGTTAATCTGGGGTTGGACATTAACAGATCATAACAAGGGTTCAGAGTGTGGTCTTTGGGGTTGTGACACACCAAAAATGGAGGCAGTACATTCCTATGAAACATTGGCAGTCACCTACCGGACTACAAACTATTGTGTATTATTCGTCCGTTGTTAATTCAGCCTCCACCTGAGTAAACAAGTCTAGTGAGATGTGGCACTGTGTTATTGTGGGAGTGGTTACCAGTGTTTTGAAATATTGTTGTGCCCTCATTTTCAAGGGTCAAGCAGTTCTTCTTGAGCTACTTGATCCTGAAGGGGAAGGCTCTACAGTCCTGTAAGATTTGGCACCACTTGCCTAATGACACAGTGTTACATCTCAGAAGACACTGCTGTGAGCACACAACATTCAGTTATTCACCCTTCCTGCTACATCTTCTACGTACCTCTCATGCAACCTGGAAACCTGTGTCTAATGGCAGTATCCATGTCATCAAGTGACATCCAGTTACCAAGGGTCCCTTTAACACCAACTTTTGGTGTTGGAATGGCTTCTTGGCGATCACTGGTGCATATGAATGTTCGACTTTCTACTCGAGCGACATCAGCTGGATTGGTTAGGGCCAGCCAGCTGAATGTGGAAGAAATTGAAATGTTTTTGGAAATAATATGTATTCTGACATGTGATGTAAATTTAAGTAAATGTAGCTAGGCACTGATACATACACAACCTGCTTTAACATTAAACGAGTGGGAACCACATTTTGCATATAAATTTTGTATACCCAGCTGCATGTCCATTCTGTGACTGGGTCATCATAACAATAACTAATTTCTTGGAGCAGAGTCCTTCTTCAAAGGCTGCTAGTTCCTCAACTAGTCAAGATATTTTCTACATTCTATGTAACCTGAATGTTCAGAACAGCTTGCCACTTTTCCTTGTACTGAGCCTGATGAATCCATTCTGCTTTCTTCCATCCTATATTTTTAAGATCCATCATAATATTATCCTCCAATTTGTGCCTGTGTCTTTGAAGTGGTTTCTTTCCTTTGGTTACCCAGCCAAAACCCTGTATGCAATTCTCTTCTCCCCCATTCGTGCCACATGTCCTTCCCATCTCATCTCCTTTGATTTTATCACCTGAATAATATTTGGCTAGGAGTATTGATCATGCTTGATAGCATGATAGCATGATAGCATAATCATGATTGATTATGCTATTTTTTCCAGTCTCCTGTAACTTCCTCTCTTTTAGGCCCAAATATCTTCTACAGTACCCTATTCTCAAACACCCTCAGTCTGTATTCTCACCCTGTTGTGGTAGACCAAGTCTCACACCCATATTAAACAAGTCATTCCTTAGGCAATTCCAAAGGATGCGATGCAGTCTGAGGACCTGTGTAGCATGTCACACCATATCAGTACCCAGCGAAGAGACAAAGTGTTACATTTCTGAAGCCAGAAGCAGAGTGCAGCCTGCTTTACGATGGCCTCACTTGGAACTGCTGTCCTGACAGCCACTGCCAACTCACCAGTTGTCATATTTGGGCAGTGCCTGGATTGTTCCTTGCTGCACCATGAGTCTCAGAAGGAAGGAGTTCTCGGCCTCAGATCCATCGCAGATATGGACGTTTTGTGGCTCACAGAGTGATGTGGTTTCCTGGATATATGCGCGCACCTGCACATGAGCAGACGGTGACAGAACAGGTGCAAAATTTGCTGTCGATTGCTGCGTAGAATGATAACAGGCATTTGTCATCGATATCAAGTAACAGGCTATAAATGCTGGATGTCCCAGGTCCTGCTAGGAGTGACTTTATGAGACAGTGCCAAATGAAACAAACAAACCAAAACCCAAAAGATGAATGGTTTTAAATGTGGTATATCAATACCACTGTCAGATTCTTAAGTAAGTGAAAGAACAGGCAGTCTGCTGCGAACTGAGAGTGTGGGGAAGGAGATGTAAGAACGGAGATACCTCAAGACATTAGGCTGGGAGTCTAAAATTCGGAAAGACAGAACACGAGACAGATAAGTTGTGCTGACTGCGCAAAACGCACTGAAATTTTAGTTGTAATTGACATTTATTTTAGACTTTGACGCCGTGCCATGGCTCAGACAGTTAGTCGCCGGCCTCTCACCGCAGAGGCTCGGTTTCGATCCCTAGGCATTCCATGCGAGATCTGTGGTGGACAAAATGGCACTGGGACAGTTTTTTCTCCGAATACTTCTGTTCCCCCTGTCAGTATCATTCCACCAGTGCGCCAAACTTTTCTTCATATACATATTGCTCTTAACAGACGGACAAAAGGGCGAGACCTGGGAAACTTCCAAAAAGCAGTGTTCTTACGGAAATCAGCGAGCTTTGGATAGACAAGTACCGTCACTTGGTCTTTAGCGAGAGGCTCGACACCAAGACGGAAGGACTGACTAACCGTTAGACTTTGATTGTGACTTAGTCCTTAATGGGTTAGTTGAAGTGCTTCAATTTCAGTATAAATGTTCAGAGTTTACCTCGGTCGGGAGTGCGTACAGGTTGCCATGGGAGACTGCGACGCCACGGAGGTGGTTGTACAGTCCGACATCTGGTTGTGACAGTAATTTGGCATACCTGGATACAGCTGGCACGCATCTGGAGAGAAGAAACATAACGATCAGTGTACACTAGAGTCAGGATGTAAGTGATCAACCCTTTGAAGGCAAAAAGTGAAAGTACTTTTGTATCCAACGCTCCCCGATTTCCAAAGAGTATGGCATTTTGAAAGGTTCCCAGGCGTGTCCTGGTGAGAGCAGCATGTAGACCAAGGTAAGTATGGAGCACTGGCGGAGTGATACTGACAGTGGAAAACCAAAGTATTCGGAGAAAAACTGTCCCAGTGCCACTTCGTCCACCACAATCTGACATGGACTGACCTGGAATCGAACACAGGCTTCCGCGGATCTTTCAGTGAAATTTAAACTGAGTTATATTTAAAGATCCAGTCCGTACCGCGCAGTAAACACTCTATATCTCTGTTATACAAACCAGTCAGTTAATGTTGTATGGGGAAATAATCACTGTTTGTTCTGAGATCCACATAAAACACATAAATACAGTGTGTGGGCAGAACGTAGGATTGCTGAATGTTAAACTTGCGATACATATAGTGACCAGTGGGCTTTAAAACGTTAGTTGGGACCGACAAGACAGTTATGAATATCGGAACCCATTTTCAGTGCAGAACATCTGTTTATTTCAAAGCATCTTTGAAATGCCGATAATGACGATAAAAAATGACCTCAAAAGGCATTAAGGTTTTTTTGCTAAAATACAAACACTTCTTTGAAGCAAAAATACATTAAATGTTCGAAGTAAAGTCGTTTACCACGAAGCACGTGAGCAATAAACTTCACTTAATGAAAGTCAGACCTTGACTGAGCTGAGAGTGAACTGCGCGCAAGCCAATAAAGTGAGAGAATCCTACTGGCCAGCCGCGTGGTCTCTTCACGATTCGTCAGAGCCAGTCAAAAGGTCGAAATAATGGCATTAAAATTGGCGATAACGAAAGGTCGAAATCCCGAATATCGATGTTCACGAACTTGAGTTTGCTGCACCGTCGCTCCATATCTTAGTTTTGCAGGAACACGAATATGTAGTGTATTTGCTGTTGCTTTAGCACATCGTGCTGTCTGTGTGTGATGTTCCCAGTTTCAACTGAGTATCAGCTGGCTTTGGCAATGACATCATGCCATTAGAGGCCACCCCATGTTGCTGGCAGTGGCACAGAACTACAGTTGCGCAATGTAGAGTGTTGTGCAGTGACAGGTAGAGATGGATGTGATCGGAGACTGTAGCTTCAGGTGTGGTGGCCACAGCTGATGTGCAGTTTGAGCCAACATTGTGCTATTCGGTGCGCATAAATCGTTTGAAGAGTAAAGTAAATCTGTGTTGTACGGCAGTCTATACTGATGTTCAGTTCGCATCTCACGGAGAAGGGGCGTGCGCTTCCAAGGAACGTTGCGTAGGGAAGTGCGTGGTGGCTCCGTGCTAGGTGAATCGCGCGAAGCCAATAAGTACGTTTTATGGGCAAAATGCGGACTTAACGGTGCATACGCTAGCAAACGGGCTTTAAAGCGGGAGTGCGCAAATACTGTGGAATTAAAATTTGTACATTAGCGCCAAATATTTTCGGCATAATTACTGCAGTTTCTCCCCTACCAGTTCACATGCACCGAGCACAGAGCGCCAGACAACAGTGGCGTTTACAGGACGGTCCAGAATTGTGGGTCGTCAGTACTGAACCTGCTTCATGCCACCCGTCTGGCGCCTGGGACTGGTTGATGGCTGTTGGATTTGTGGACAGTTCGTGAACTCGTGCTGTAAAATGCTAATGTACATGTTATACATGAAATGTTTGTATTTCCAGAACTACAGATGCGAGAGGTCAGAGAACCTCACAGCTGTGTGACGCTGTGTCCTGCGGTAAATAGTTAACGATGTGTGAAATGGCTGTATGCCTGTGTTGGAGGGTCAGGCAGTTCGAATGCTGCTTGGTCCTGACCAGTCTACACGGCGTTAACATGCCAGAAGAATTGAGTCTTCGGCGCACAGTTCGTGCAGGAGGAAGCTGGGCCTTACCACACCGTAGAGCCTTGTGCCATTTGTAACCAAACTGTGCCAGATGTGTTTTGTATCAGACTGCACAATGAACTGTGGGCTGCTGCAGTCTTGCTGACACTTTTGTACACGAGAAATAAATTTAATACGCGAATATTACTTAGGTGAATTGCAGGCCTCGAAGTCCTAACGGGATCAACGAATTGCATTTTCAACACATTTACTATTCGGCGAATACTGTATCGCGGGTTAGGACCCCAAACTTCAAATTTGGGAGCTCCTGGGCTCGAAACGTGACCCAGAGGCGCGATATCCTAGGTGAATATTTTCATGTGTATGTTGTGACGTTGTGGGTAATGACGATCTGTGTACAATAAGCAATGTCCGCTGTGTCAGAAATTAAACGAGAAATCACTACAGCGTTCCACGTAGCTTACGAGAGAGTGTTGATAAGTCTTTAGCCCGAACTACTTCCCGATGTCGTAGGACGAAATCGACAATGTCGTTGGAAAGAGGGGTCTGTTCATGTGCCGAATTGCAAGTATTTTCTTATTACAGAGGCTGAAAGGGAGCACGTCAGGCGACGCGCTAGATTTCAACAACACCGAGGCGAGCTGTCATCAAGTCCCCCCCTCCCCCCACAAGGCAAGACGTTGAAGGAAATTCACGCCATTCTGACAGGAACATTAGAGGAACATGCACCATTAAACGTGGTGATTTTTCCACCTGTGATGCGCCTCGTCCTGGACGACCCAAAACAGCGACCACCCCGCAGATTATTGATCAAATTCACGAGCTAATCTTGGAAGACCGCCGGATTTCGGCTAAATCAATAGCTGAGCAACTGGGCATTTCACGGAAGCGGGTTGGGTCCATCATTCATGAAGATTTGGACATGCGGAAGCTCTCCGCGAAGTGGGTCCCGAAATGCATTAAGGCGGATCAAAAACGTCAACGGTGCCAGTCGTCTGAGCAACTTCTGGAATTTTTCCGGCGCGATCCAAATGATTTCCTATAGCGATTGGTGACCATGGACGAAACCTGGTTATATCACTATGACCCGGAGACAAAGCAACAATCATTGGGGTGGCAGCATAGCGGCTCACCCTGCCCCCAAAATTTCTGAGTGCAAAAATCCGCTGGAAAAGTTCTCGCCTCGATTTTTTGGGATCAAGACGGCATCCTCCTCATTGATTTTCTTCCAAAGGACCAAACTATCGACGCGGAGTATTACTCACCTCTGATGGTGCAATTGAAGGACATTTTGAAGGAAAAACGCCGCGCGTGTGTTGAATAAATCCCGAGTTTGGTCGCTGTAGTTTGTTTCCTTCGTGGTCGGACTAAGGACTTACGAGTATCATCACCCCGTCGTACATGTTCTTTGCATTCTTTCTACATAACCAAAAAATTGTAGTCATTTCACTTCCAACTCCATAGCAATTGTATTATACACCCTCACAGTTCAATGTGTTGGGATGGTAACA
>JGI20166J26741_11561696_pt1 | contig 12049 bp, 9 predicted proteins | sample TergutCu122P5_FD_26741 | JGI IMG/M metagenome (IMG submission 26741) | reverse complement strand
AAAGATCACCGTAACCCAAATCATCCGCAAGAATTATCAATATATTGGGACGATCATTCGATTGTGCGGATGTATGCGTAGAGCAGGCAAGTAAACTTGCAGATACAAATGACGTAATTTGCTTTATCGACATGAGTTTATATGTTTTTTATGAACAAGATATCGTTTATATGAGCCAAAGATAACAAAAATCGAGTCACCTGCAAAAGTTGAGTGGAGAATGACAGCCTCTAACATTTACGGAATGAAAAAACGCCCAACTCGAGTCCCGGCATCGTTAGCGGTAAGAATGATTACGGCTTCAAACATGATGAATATAAATACAAATTATGCAATATAATTTTTCAAATTATTCCGTTAAATAAGGTTAAATACATCAAATAATTGAGATTCTTTTAAAAAATGCTTTGAATTGTCATTTTTTATTGTTTACCTTTGTATATTCTTTTATTAAATGACAAGCATAATAATTTATTATGAAAGAATATTTGACTTCTGACAATATAGTTTATTCACTAGCCAATATGCGGCAGTTGGTTTTTGAAGTAACTGACACATGTAATTTAAAGTGCAAATATTGTGCTTATGGCGAGATGTATGATGATTACGACACACGTGAAGAAAAAAAGTTGCCTGTTGAAAAAGCCATCCGATTGATCAATTATTTGGCTGATTTTTGGAATTCAGATAAAAACGCTTCTACAAAACAAAGGATATATATATCATTTTACGGTGGAGAGCCATTGCTTAATATGCCGTTTATTAAAAGAATTGTTGACTATGTGAAAATAAACTTGATTGTCCCAATCGGCAGTTTGAATTTTCGATGACTACCAATGCACTCCTGTTAAACAAATATATGGATTATTTGCATGAACATCGCGTTATTTTATTGATAAGCTTGGATGGGAACAAGGAGAATACCGGTTATCGGGTTGATAAAGCCGGAAATCCGGCGTTTGATCGCATTGTGAGTAATGTTGATCGGTTGAAAGAAAAATATCCGGATTATTTCAAAGAGAGAGTTAACTTTAATGCAGTGTTGCATAACAAAAATTCTGTTGAAAGTATTTACCGTTTTTTTAAGGAGAAGTATGATAAAATACCAACAATAAGCGAACTTAACAATGTCGGAATTCACAGTGAAATGCTGGAGGTATTTAACAAAACGTATAGAAATTCAAACGAAAGTTTGCATCAGGCTGAACATTATGAAGAAATAGAACGGGATATGTTTATACGTTCAGGAAGTTATCAGAGCGTTACACTATTTTTACACCAATTCAGCGGATTTGTTTTTAAGGATTATACCGATTTATTTTTTGATAGGAGTGAACAAAAAAACTTGCCTACCGGAACCTGCATCCCCTTTTCAAAAAAGATGTATGTTACTGTGAATGGTAAAATTTTACCTTGTGAACGCATCGGGCATCAGTTTGCTTTAGGTGAAATCACCGATACGGAAGTAAAGTTAAATATGGATGCCATTGCAAATAAATACAATTCGTATTATGCAAAATTCGATAAACAATGCGCCAACTGCAAAAACACTATGTCTTGTATCCAATGTATATTTAATGTTTCTATCTTGGATGGAAAACCGGTTTGTTATGGCTATATGAATAAAGAATCATTCCAAAACTATGTGAATGCCCAAATGCATTTTCTGGAGAAAAATCCGGAATCTTATAAAAAAATAATGGAAGAAGTGATTGTAATATGAATTACATGGAATATTTAACGGACATTTGGTTTTTATGCAAAACTAACTTAGGCATTTTTAGCTTTTGCCGAGTTTATTCTTTTATAGGCAAAAGCAGTAACATAATTTGAAAAATACAGATTGCAAAAGAAAAGAGTGAATAAAGTTATGTTAAACAATTAGATAATAAAAATATGAAAAAAATATCTAAATTAAAACTGAATTTGCTATCCGATGCGAATTTGAGAGATAGGGAAATGAATGGGTTGAAAGGTGGCAACACAGTTTGTTACTGTTCATGTTATTTCTCAAGTCAGCCCGGTGGAGCTTCCAGTGCTGATAACATGAATACAAATCATGCTTCCGGTTATCATTCACCACAAGGTTGTGCTCAATATGCGGTTGACGATTCCGGTTTCGATATTGAATGTACTGATTGCAATGCATTAAATCCCGGATGGAAAGCAGATAATCCTTATCTGCCACATATTTATTCCGCTTGACAAATTGAATACGAGGATGCTATCAAAACTAATTGTTTATTTCGATGCCGTTATTTTTGTGATGAATGATTACTTTTGATGCAACTTCGTTTTTGGAAGGTTCAGATTTTTTTATACAAAAAGGGTCATCGGGAAAACCCTGTGTTTTAGAAAAAAAGATAATAAAAAAGATGTGTATGTAACCCTTATTTCTGCAAGTACCCTTAGTAGCCATTAAGACATACACACAACTATTTACCTTTTCTTTAAGTTTGTTGATAAAGATACAAAAATAAGCGAATAAGCGAGAGGGGATAAAAAATTACGACGGCTACTATGGGTACTTGCAAAAATAAAGATTACGCACACAATTTTTCTTTGTTATCCGGTATTTTTATAAACAGGGTTTTTCCTATGATCCTACCAAAAGGCAAATTGATATAAATGATGTAAGATAAAATGCAAAAGAAATTGCTATTTTATACTATTTTTTTCTTAATGTTTTCCCGCGAAGGTATCACACAAAAGGTTCATCCTTTTCCTCCACCGTCCGGGAAAGATATATCAAGTATTGTTATCGACTCCGGAAACGTTCGGATATGGTACGCATTCAATGCTTTAGATATTAATAAAACCGAAACTTATGATGATTTACAGTGTTTGGAAATAGGAAGTCATATATCTAAATATTATAGCTATTTTGTTCAAAACTCTGATTCACTTTGTGTAGAATGGTCGAAAAAACATAAAAATGCACAGGGCATTCCCAATTGGTTGGGACCAATTGGGAAGGAGTCTTACTGGTCTGAATATCGTTATTCTGAATATTTCACAGATTTTGCAGAAAATACTTTTATCGAATACGCTCGAATGCCTACCTATTTAAATAGAAGTAATTGCTGGTATTCCGAGACAATTCCTGTTCAGGATTGGGAAATCAGAGAAGATACTGTAACAATTGTCGGGTATCTTTGTCAAAAAGCAACTTGTCGATTCAGAGGAAGAAACTATATAACTTGGTTTTCTTCGGATATTCCAATTAACAATGGACCGTGGAAGTTTGGAGGACTGCCCGGTTTAATCCTTAAAGTGTATGATACTGACCAAGAATATCAATTTGAATTTGTAAAAATTGAATATTTTAAGAATAAATATCCTATTAGTAAATATAATGATTATAAATATTACACAAAAATTGAACGGGAAAAACTTTTAAAATTTCAAAAAGATATCCACGAGGATTATATAAAGGTCGCAGGTTTAATTCCTGGAAAAAATTGGAGGGATACATATAAACCGGAGAAAATTGTTTACCGGCCTTTGGAATTGGAATAATATTGCGTGAACATGAAACAAGTCTCGCTATTAATTATGATAATTCTTTTGGCGCCAGCGGTTACTTTTGCACAAATGGTAATCACAGGCAGCGTAACAAACAAAAAAGACGAACCTTTGGTTGCCAACGTAACAGTGCAAGCAAAAGAGAGCGTTATGATTGCAGGATTTTCCACAACAGATACAAAAGGAAATTACATCTTGAATTACAAAGGAACTGCCGACAGCGTCATAATAACCGTTTCGGGAATGAACATCGGAAAACACAGTAAAATGGTAGCTAACCGAACGCAGCAAGTAAATTTCAATATTGATGAAAAGCCTTTAGAGCTAAAGGAAGTGACGGTAACTGCTCCCAAAATAAGCCTTAAGGGCGACACTTTGGATTATCAGGTATCAGCCTATACGGACCAAAACGATCGCATCATTGGAGACGTTTTGAAAAAAATGCCGGGCATCGAAGTGATTCCAAGCGGAGGAATCAAGTATAAAGGCAGGGACATCAACAAATTTTATGTAGAGAATATGGATTTGTTGCAAGGACGCTACGGCATTGCAACCAACAATATAGCGGCAAAAGATGTAGCAACCGTTCAGGTTTTTGAAAACCACCAACCCATCAAAGCTCTGAGGGACAGGGTATATTCAGATCAAGCAGCCATCAATCTAAAACTGAAAGACAGCGCCAAAGGTACTTTGGCATTGACGGGACTTGCCGGCGCCGGATATGAACCGGCTTTGTGGAATGCCGAATTGGTTTCGATGTATTTTGGAAAATTAATGCAAAATATGAGTACCTACAAAGGCAATAATTCCGGCGATGAGGTGGCAGGAGAATTCCGAACACATTACGATTATGAACGCATATATATGAACCCCGCAGGTATGTTGTCCGTAGAATCGCCGGCTACCCCTCCGATTTCCTCTAAGCGATATTTATCCAATCAGTCCAATGCCATAACAACCAATCAATTGTTTAAATTAGGTGAGGAAACGGAAATAACGGTAAGCGCTCTTTATTACGATGATCGCATTAAAAAAGAAGGATACTCCAATTACAAACAATTTCTTCCGGGCGACAGCATGCTTGCCATTGAGGAGCAAACAAAATCCGTGAATAAGATACATAATGCAGACCTTGCATTACGGTTGAATAAAAATGCAAAGGATTATTATTTGAACGAAGCTTTTAACCTAAGCGGCAATTGGAATAATGATACAGGGTCAAGCCTCACTCGCAGCAATACAGCCAATGTTGATGAAAAAATCAACCAATTCCTCGATAAGCCGTTTTTATCCATCGACAACACATTGAGCTTAATCAAAAATGTCAAGAACAATTCATATACTCTTTATTTTGCTACCGGCTACGGTCACAAACCCAATACATTAACGGTAAGTCCGGTGAATTATTTTGGCAATGACAGTCTGGCTTCGCTTTCACAGAATGTACTTTCAAATGATTTTTCTTCACTACTAAGAGCTTCTTATGGTTTGAAAATAAAAAAATTCAATATGAATTATGATCTTTGGGGACGGACAGATATTCGGAATATGGAATCCGAACTGCTTGGGAAAGACTTTAACGGAAAAACTGCCATTCCGGATGACTCCTTGAAAAATAATCTTGGTTATAATATATGGCAAGCGGGATTCAACCAAAGCTACATTTTTGATAATGGAATATTCAAGGTAAGACTTCAATTGCCGGTCACATACTACCTGTTAGCAATAGACGACCGCATTCCGGATAAATCGACAAGATACAATAAACTCATTTTCAATCCTTCCTTTTCTGTCAATTATCAAATAACTCCCGAATTAATGCTTTCCACCGGAGCCAATTTCAACAAGTCTTATGGCGATATGAATTCTTATTTCACCAGATATATCATGCAAAACTATCGAAACTTGCTAAGAAATTCGGTGGATCGCTTATTTGAGACACGTTCGGAAGGTGGAGGGCTTTCGTTTTCTTACAGGAATGTCTTCAAAACATTATTTATAAATGGAGGAATGAATTATAACCGCTCATGGAGAAATTTGCTTTACGGGTATAATTATCAGGGAATTATGAGTGTAAAAACCGTTATCGACCAACCAACACAGTCTAATGGTTACGGAGCGAATATCAATGCAAGCAAGGGATTGAATTTCTGGTCGGCAACCGTACGAGCAGCAGGAGGCTATAATACAAGTACCGGCGAGTTATTGATTCAGAATGCAATCCTGAATTACCGTTCACAAGGATACAATGCAAACGGAAGTTTCAATATGAATCCCTTGTCCTTTTTGGGGCTAATCTATTCCTTATCATGGTATCAAAGCAAAAGTTACACAGTCAGTAGTCAGGGACATTTTCCACCAATACATGGAATTTCGCAAAATGCAAAAATCAATCTGTTTCCTGTGAAAACACTTACCATAAATCTCAATTTTGAACATCAGTACAACAGCGCTGCAAACCCGCAATATACTTATTTTGCGGATGCCGGAGTTAAATTCAAATACAAAAAATGGGACTTTGAATTAGTAATGAATAATCTGTTCAATGCCAAACAATATGTTTCAGCTTCTTACAGTGATATAAGCACCTATTATTACAGTTACAACCTTCGTCCGGCAAGCGTATTGTTAAAAGCAAGATTTAAATTAAAATAAATGATTAAAAAATAATATGGAAATAAAAGACTATTGGTTTGCACTGAAATCGCATGTATATGTGGAGTTTAAGCAAGACGAAATCTTGCTTTATGATACAAAAAGCGGGTTCCACATAGAAACAGATGTGAAAGATATAATTTCTTTTGTAAAACAATTATACGAGCCCAAGAATCTGGGAGTAACGCTTTTATCAAAAGAAATGCAGTCGAACCTCAATATCCGGAGTTTTTTACGGGATGTTTTGAAAAAGCAAATGGGTGATTTGACGGATGTGGAAAAACTTCCAAATAAACCGGTACGGTTAATTCCGATACTTAATTTGCAAAAGGATGTTGACAGGCTGAAAAAGAATGAAGAAAATTACCTTTTAATTGGTAATAATGCAAAAGATTACCTGTTGGAGCTGAATATCTTTTTAAACAATGTCTGTTCTCTGATCTGTTCGCATTGCGACAAATATTATAGGCAAGTGAATTGTTGCACAACCAGCAATGTAAATCAGGAATTGAGCTTTGAAGATACGGAAAGCATTTTTAAGCAAATACAGTTTTCGGCTGTTGGCAAAGTAAATATATTAGGCGGCAATATTTTTGAATATCGGCATATTACCAAGTTGCAACCCCTCTTTGACTCGTTCAAAGAAATATTACATTGCTATTTTCATTATGAAAACTACAGGACAAAAGTTTTATCCGATTCCTTACATTTTGAATTGATAATGAATTTCCCCATTAAAGAAACCATTTTCAGAAATACGTGGAACATAATCAATAAGGAGAAAACAACCGTCCATTTTATAATTGAAAATGAAGAACAATATGAGGATATGGAAAATATGATAGAAAAATTTAGTATAGAAAAATACCTGATTCAACCTGTCTTCACCGGTAAAAATTTGATTTTTTTTCAAGAAAATGTTTTTATCGACAAAGAAGACTTATTTTCTAAAACGCTTTCCATGCGTGAAATTTTCAGAAATCGGAAACTCAATTCCAATTTTTTCGGGACTCTGTACATTTTACCTGACGGAGTTGTTAAAGCCAATATGAATGTTCCCTCAATAGGCAATATTAAAACGGATTCGTTGTTGGATTTGATATTTAAGGAAATGATTGACAATACCGCTTGGAGAATAGTTCGCGATTCACAACCTTGTAACGAGTGTATTTATCAATATATTTGCCCGGCTCCGTCAAATTTTGAGATAGTCATCGGTTGTTCTAACCTTTGCAATGTAAAGCCGGTGGCAAGTAAGAAAAAAGAAATATGACAGAGAAAAATATCCTTAAAACAAAAAATCTCGAACGTATTGCCCGATATTTGATGCTTCATGGCAGTTTTACAGATAACCTGAGTTTGTTAAACGGGAAGACAGGTTTTGCCCTGTTTTTCTACGAATATTCACGATATTCGGGAAAAAAGTTATACAGTGATTTTGCCGATGAACTCTTAGGGGAGATATATAGGGAAATCAACGAACTGACACCACTAAATTTTCGAGACGGACTATGCGGAATAGGTTGGGCAATAGCATATTTTCTGAAGAATAATTTTGTAAAAGGTGATCCGTTCATTGTACTGGAAGATATTGATAAAAAAATAATTGAATGGGATGTAAGGCATATTTCCGATTTTTCACTGGAAAGGGGGCTTTGCGGAATTGCCTGTTATTTAATAGCGAGGCGGCAAGCTGACAATCATTTTCTCGCCGACGATTACTGCAAGAATTTGATAGTGGCATTGAACAAAAAGAAGGAAACTGTTTTTCTCGCGGGAATGCTGGAAAAAATTTTGAAAGGAGAAGTAAATGATAACTTCTACAATCCGGTTTTTGAAATTATCAAGAAAATCAAATTCATTGAAAAAACGCTTTTTGAAAATCCAATAGCAAAAGGAATTAATAACAACGGATATGCCGGAATCGGGTTGAAATTGATAATGGATGGCTTATCTGATGTAAGTCGAAACAAGACCAATCGCATTTCCACAAATACAGAATTAAAACAAAAAATTTATATATTTAATTCAATAAGCCGGGCTGCCAGCTATGGAATAGGCACATATATTGATAATTTGATTGAAGCGATAAAAAACTCCAATTGGGAATTTGGAATAATCCACCTGCATGCAGAAGGCAAAGAAATCAAAATATTGGAAAAAGATGGATATAAACAAATTTCCATTCCTCATCCCCCCTCTGTTCTAAAAAACGCACACGATTACTACAACCGGAATGTCGCTTACATTTTGAGAGAATTAATTACTCCCGAGCGAAACTGTAAACTTGTTTTCCAGTTAAACTTTGGAGATAGCGCCAATTTTGTCAAGAATTTGAAAAGAATGTTTAAATGCAAAATTATTCAGGTTGTACACTATACCAATTGGAGCTTTTCCTTGCTTGGCGATTTTAAAAAACTAAAATCCTTGTATTCTACCGGATTAACAATGCAAACAAAAAATAACATGGAAATTAAAAGGTACAAGGGCATTATGAAATCGGTTAAGGATGATATTCATTTGTTCAGCCAAGTGGATAAGGTCGTTTTCGTTGCAAGGCATACTTTTGATACATACAGTCCATATATGGATGCTTCCATTCGAGAAAGAGATAAGTTTGTTTTTATAGATAATGCACTGAAGGACAGTTATAAACGAATAACAACAGTGGAAAAATCCAAACTGAAAGATAAATATCACATTCCTGACAATGAAAGAATTATCCTGTTTGCCGGTAGATTAGATGAAGTTAAGGGGGTTAATTTTCTGATTTCATCATTCAAATCCGTGGTGTCGATACATGCCAACACAAGGCTTGTTATTGCAGGCGACGGAAATTTTCAAAATCTGATGACGAAGGCGGAATATATTTGGTCAAAAATAAGTTTTACGGGAAAAATTAATAAAGAAACATTATACGATTTCTACCGGATTGCCGATATCGGAGTTATCTGTTCGCTACACGAAGAGTTCGGACTTGTCGCCATTGAGATGATGATGTATGCCTTACCTGTTATTGTTACTAAAACGGGCGGACTTGAAGAAATTGTTGAAGAAGGTATTTCCGGTTTGAAAGTTCCGATTATAACAAAAAAGGGAAAGCGGCAAGTGGATGTGAAAACACTTACAGCAAAGATGGATTACCTGCTTTCCAATTCACAAATAGCTGATGTTTTAGGTAATAATGGGAGGAAACGCTTTCTCGAAAAATATGAACTGTCTCTTTTTAAAGAGAAAATGATGAAATTATATAACAATTTTTGACTTTAATCTAAAAAATATAAAATAATACGATTATGGCACTGGAAAATAAAGAGAAAGTAACTGACTGCATGAAAAGCAAGGTGAAAATTTTTGCACCTGCCATAAGCGTAGTGATGCCGGTACATAATTCAAGTAATTTCCTTCGGAAATCAATTGAAAGTGTTATTTCGCAAGAATTTGGCGATTTTGAATTTATTATTGTGGATTATGGTTCAAGCGACGGCAGCGTGGATATAATTCGTTCATACGATGATGAGCGAATCAGGACTATTTTGAAAATAAATAGCCGAATTGAAGCGTTAAATACAGCCATAGGTATGGCAAAGGGTAAATACATTGCTTATGTGGACGCACAAGGTAAGATGCCTTCAGACAGGTTGGCGGTGCAATATGCATTTATGGAAACAAACAAAAACATTGATATTAGCACAGGATGGACAGAATTTGCCGGTGAAGACGGAAGTATGGAAAAAATACCACCGGAGCATAACGGAATAGCCTATTCGTTAATATATGGCAATAGGATGATATTCCCCGCAGCAATGTTCAAAAAGAGTATTTTCAAACGTAAAAGACTCAAATATAAACAATATTCTCCTGCTGAAGATTATAAAATGTGGACTGACATGATCGATGCGGGATTCCGGTTTGCCTCCTTGCAGCAACCACTCAATATTTATGAAAAATCCGGCTCTTTGCAGATTACACGTTCAAGAACGAATGAAAGTGAATATGTTGAAACGAAAATAAAGCTGGAATATTTAAATCGTATCATTGAACGGATTGCAAGTGATGATGAAAGGTATGTGAATCTAATGAACAGCCTTGTTGAGGCAACAAATAACAACCTGATAAATACCGCAAACATGACCGAGTTTATCGAAAATATATACATGGATTTTTTGAAAAAAGAAAGTTTGATGATAAAACACAAACGCATCATGAATTTTTTGAAAAAACGGTATTTATATATCATCGACAAATACAAAAATGCAACAACCAAATACAAACGTTCCAAAATCGAAAATACATCACCAATATGGGTCTGTTGGTGGCAGGGCGAAGACAAAGAGCCGGATATTGTAAAATCCTGTATTAAATCCATATACCATAATTCAGGCGAACATCCGGTTCATATTATTACAAAGCATAATTACACAGAGTATATCAACATCCCGGACTATATTATTGAAAAGGCGGAATGCGGAATTATTTCATTAACATTTCTTTCTGACATTCTGAGGGTGAATTTGTTATATGAATTTGGCGGCTATTGGATTGATGCTACCGTTTTGATGACAGGACCATTACCGGAAGAAAAAAAGACAGATTTTTTTAGCATAAGAACTTTACCCGATTTAATGTTCGTTGCAAATGGCAGATGGGCTTCATATCTACTTGGATGCGGAAAACACTGCCTGCTTTTTGATTTTACAAGAACATTTTTGCATGAATATTTGAAAAAGGAAAATGTGGTGCTTGATTATTTTTTGATTGATTATATTTTTGCATTGGCTTACGACATTATTCTGGACATTAAAAGAATGATTGACAGGAATAAATGTTATATTCCATGTATTTACAAAATGGAAGCCATGTTGAACGTGCCGTTTAGTGCTTCGATTTTTGACGGGATATGTAGCCATGCACATTTCCACAAACTTTCATGGAAAAGGCGGTATGAAAAGATGACGGAAAATGGAGAACTGACGATTTATGGATATTTGGTGAATAGAGAATTTGATAATTACTATATTCACAATACCGGATATGAAGTAGCAGATATATTATAAAAATGATTATTTTAATATTTTAAAAATTTGATTGATATTTTAAATAGAACAATCTATATGACAATATCTTTCCCTCTGTATCAGCAATTAGATTCCATGGACTGTGGCCCCGCTTGCCTGCGCATGATTGCCCGGTATTACGGTCGTAGCTATACGCTGCAAACCTTGCGGGAACGAAGTTTCATCACCCGCGAAGGAGTCTCCATGCTCGGCATCAGCGACGCCGCCGAAAGCATCGGGATGCACACGCAAGGGGTACGGATCACGTTGGAGCAGTTGATGGATGATGTTCCGCTGCCCTGCATTTTGCACTGGAATCAAAATCATTTTGTGGTGTTTTACAAGGTGAAAGGTAAAGGGTGAAAGGTGAAAGGTAAAAGGTTAAAGGGAAAGGGAAATCATGTACCTTTTACCTTGAACCTTGCACCTTTTACCTTTCACCTTTCACCTTTCACCTTTCACCTTTAACCTTGAACCTCAATTCCACATCGCCGACCCCGCAGGCCAAAAATACGTCATGAACGAGGAAGAGTTTTGCCGCTGCTGGTACAGTTCCAAAAGTCAAGGAAAAGACACCGGAACGGCATTGCTGCTGCAACCTTCACCGGACTTCTACGATTATGAAGACGACAAGGAAAAGCAAGAAAAAAACTTGTGGTATTTTTTCCGATATTTACTCCCCTACAAATCGCAATACGCCCAAATCATCCTAGGGATGATTCTCGGAAGCGTCCTTGCCCTGATTGCACCCTTTCTCACGCAGGCGGTCGTCGATCAGGGAATCGGCAACAACAACCTGCCGTTTATCACCC
>JGI20166J26741_11561585_pt1 | contig 12050 bp, 11 predicted proteins | sample TergutCu122P5_FD_26741 | JGI IMG/M metagenome (IMG submission 26741) | reverse complement strand
GAGAGAGAGAGAGCGAGAGAGAGAGAGCGAGAGAGAGAGAGAGAGTGTACATACATGGGTGCATGTGTTGATTGGTGGTGAATATTTTGGTAATGGAGTTGCATGACAGTTCATTTAGTGCCTTATGTATGAAGAAATATAAACATAATTTTATATTAAGAACCACTGATTTCACATAAATTGTGTTAACAGACCATTCAAAATCCAGGGCAGGTACTGAAAATTATGGATTGATTTTATTTCTAGCCTTCTTCTGATGTGTAATTTTTGTTAGTAAAATAATAATATCTTTTGTTTGTCCATTTCCAGTGTTAGTGCATCATGAATTGTTGTTCAGAAGTTTTAACAGATGGTGGCAGGAGACCATAATTTCACTTACCTTATCAAATGTAGAAGCTTTTCCAAGCAACAGAGATCAGTGGTTCTTTTGAGATACTGCATTCTTAGCATGGACAGGGTTGATTGATAAAACAGGGTGCTGTGATGTTGTTGTTGCCTTGTCTTATAAAGTGATATTGCAGTGCACATAGTTCATTAATGGTTGCAAAATGAAGAGAGAGAAGTTTATAGCAATTTATATTTTACCATGATACCTATAATTTAATGTAAAATCGTAATAGGTTGAAATTCTGTGTTATGTAATATATAGTTTGCAAAAAAAACTGCATTATTTCTGAAGCACCTGAATTCTGTTGAGGAAATATTGAAGCTAGTTAAAAGACGTTGTGACCTGAACTGTTGGGAAGTATGGCCTCATAAAAATTATTCAATAACTCTTTTATCAATCATGTCATTGGACTGAATGACTGGCAGAAATCATGAGTGTATAAGAGACTGAGAATTTTATTTTTAATATTGAGTACATGGATGACTTTTGTCATTGTGTCATATTATAAGGAAATAAAAAGTAATTTTAAAATAACTTTCAGGTCACCTTAAAACATTGTTCAGTATATTCTAAATTCAGTAAAGGTGATAGGTATCTTTAACTTCACACCATTGCACTGTAAACGTATTACTTATAAATGAACTGTTTGTGAAACTCATTCAAATAGTGTTCTCACTTCTAGTTTCTGGATGTTTTTCAGCCATTCGCTCTGGTGACTATTACATGTTTGATGAGCTGGATGATGATGTGCTGGAAGAGAAGGATGAATTGTCATCAGATGATGAAGGTGGCAAACATGATGGCGAGAGGCAGGTTACACTCAGCCAGGTAAACACCTTTATTATGTATGTTTTGGTTGGAAACAGAATGTCTGTCTGTGGAACAAGAGTTGTATGAATTAATCTGCGTCAGTAGTTTCCCACCCTTGTCATTTCTTGGACCTTTTACTGCAGGAGTCAAAATATATTACTGTTTGTCTCAAATTAGATCGTTGTGCTACTGTTTGTGTGTTCGTTTATTTATATTAAACACCTGCCTAACACATTCTTCTTGAAAATAATTTATTTTCTAGATGGAAAAGCAACTGATTTAACTGTACTTCTTGAGAGTACAATTGCAACAGAATATAAAAAGGTGTGTTCTTATGAAACAAATACAGCACTGTGTAGAGCATGTTTTTATTATTTTTTTTTATCATGGGCCACATCTTGGGAATGTTGGATGCACAGTACAAAATATTAAATATGGTCTACCTTAATTTTAGTAATAATGTTATGAATAGTTCAGTATTTTCTATAATTGCCTGTCTTAACATCATACAGTTCTTACCTTCCACACATAATCATGTATCTAGAATTACATGTTTCAGCCATCTTAAGTACATACTCTAACTGTTCCATGAATACCAATATTACTACATATAGCATAGAATAATAAATAATCAATTAAAAATGTATGTTCTTTATAATACCTCCACTTAAGAGATTTTGACCTGTCTGGTCCCTATCTACAAGACAAGAGAGAGGGAAACCAATTTGGAAGTGGAAATTCTCACAAAACAGGATTCTTATTACTTCCAGTGATAGGCTGAAGACATCACACATGTCTTTGGTATATACACACTCACACCTTTATAAACTTTCATATGGATGTGATTTAATGCTGTACACTTGAAACTTCAATTACTGGTAGAGGATAAGTTTGGATGTAGTGCTGTCATGTCTGCTGAACTGTTATGGCCTTGCCAGTTCCTTGACACAGCTTTCAAGACTGATATGGAACAGGCAGCAGAATTGGCTCTTACAAAGGGTACAACAAAGGAAGATGTTGGTGATGGTGGTCGACGGTCTTCTGTCAAACTGACACGAAACAAATCATCCTTCTTCACGTGTGAGACAGAGATCACTCCCCAAGCACAAGCAGGCAGTCCTTCTTTGCGTAGTGACTATGTGAGTCATTTATTCATTTGTTTATTGTCTGTATCTGTTTCTTGCTTCAAAAACGTGTTTCTGTTTCGGCTGTCTGTGCTTCATGTGTAGGTCACTGTGTAGTGGCACTTTATTGCTTATAATATTTCTATATGCTGTTCATGCTTCCTTCATCTTTTATGTTTTCATTGTTGGTGACATTTTGTTAGTGCATCTGTTTGTGTCTGTTCCTTTAAGACATCTTGGGATGATTATGCTGTTCAGTTTTTATTAAATACTGTAGCAGTTTTATTGGCAGTTGTGTTCTACACTTCAGGTGTTACACATTTCTGGGAGTCTTGCATGGAAAAAAGTAAATGTCCAAAGCTAAGGGTGTTACCATTTTACGAAATGCGATATTTCCCATTTAGAGACATTTAGTTTTGTTATTAAAACAAGAGGCCTACGATTTACATGGCTGGGATGTAGTATGTCATAGGGTACTTGGCATCTTTCGCTGTAATGCTCAAAACAGCTGTGGGTGCTGTTGGCACAACTCCATGTTGTTACAAGAGGAAGATGGCCTCAAGCAGAGGTTCCATATCACCCATAAGTTTTCATGGTTTTCAGGAAAATTCAATCCAAAGTGAATAAAACTCATGTGTCTGTCTAAAATGTAATGCAGTGTAAACAGATGTGGGATTCGTATGTTGTTAGCATCATACCAAAATTTACTGATCTGGAGGATGGTACCACCAAATGCAATAATCCTTTGAAGGTTTTGGGTGAGGTTTATGCAGCAGCTAGAACATTGCCCATTGTCTGAAATATATTTCATATATGCAATATTCATGAGGTAGGCCAACTCCCAAATCAGTATTGTTGGTGTAGATATTAGTGAGATGTGGTCGTATTCACTCTGTAAACTTGTGAAAATAATCAGTAACTAGAATGAAGGAACTTTTATTGTGAAAAAGAAACAGCCAAATGAGGTTGTATTTTGAGTCTGATTTTAAATATGATTGCATACCCATTGGCTGGGCAAAATCACAGAGTCACAGAAGCAAAAATGGGTTCTAACTGCATGAAATGTAATGTTCTTATTGTAGGCAGCAGTCATGGCAAGGGACTAGGTCAGTGGCTTCACTGAAGTGTAGGAGATAACTATTCAGTTACAAGTGTACTGATACTCAGCACTAAACTATGTAATGTTGTAAGAATAAGAAATGTAGTTGTTTAAAGTAAGAGAGGAACACAATATAATAATGGTTTGTGTGGGGGGGGAGTTGAAAATTAGCATATTATGGAGAAGGACATTAATAGTGACTGTGCATGAATGTTTGAAGGTATAAAAATTCTGTTCATTTTATATGTGGTAAAAATTAGTCTTACAGTTATAGTTTTGAAGTTTTCTAACATACATTTGTACCACTTTAGATTTTATTTTGCTTTTGCTGCCTTTTAGTCTTTGTCCAAACTTTGCTTTTTTACTGTTCTTTTGTCCTAGTTTCAGTACCTAACCTACACTTTAATCTGTGACTTTTTATTGATGTTTGCGTCAGTGCTCAGAACATGTTTTTGTAAATTTATAGAATACCGAGCACTGAAAGATACACAGTACATTGAAAAATGGCTAAAAAGTAGTAGCTTTCTGAAACATTTAAATCCATCTACATATCAGGACTGTGACATCAGAAAGGACTGAATTTCTTTCTCTTTATCATCTTGTGAAAGTTACACAAAGTTTGGTAGAAACAGAGACAGAGACTTCAGAAATTGAGGTTCTCATCATATAAAATAAAAAATGTATATGCTCATTAGCAGTTCAGGTAAACACACTGGACCTAACAAACTTTCCTTCCAGTGTATATGTACTCATTGAACTAAGAATTAGGGTTCTTGCTTTTCATTCCTAATATTTTACTGTGTGTCTAATGATTATAAATGCCGTTGTGGCTTATTACTCCAGTTGTAATCTGTTTGACCCTAGGTATGTCTGCCTGTCTTAACAACAGTTAAATTAGATTCTATACAGTCATCTTTGAGGCAGAATCTGATGTTAAGATGATGATGGCAGCAGGGAGGATTAAAAATTTTGATGGTGGGAGGGGATATGGTAATTCTCACATTCCCCGTATTAACCCTTCAATGCCAGCCTTGTTGCACTGTAAGGACCTTTTTAATTCTTTGCATGCTGCCAGCCTCAGTGCAGTCTATAATCATGAATGCATTCAAGGGTACTAGGCTGTCTTGTAACATGCCAGGCATGGAGTAAGGGGAGGCAGAAGTGTACTGTACTGAATGTTGGTGCTAGTAGTGGGTGGGTGTTCATCACACCCCAGCTGCTTTATACCCAGAAAGAGACCTGGTACCAATTGTACAGAAAGCTGGGTGGACCCTGGAGCTGGTCTGAGTGGCTTGAAAAAAATATTGTCCCCACCGGGGTTTGATTCCAGACCTTGCAGCCCATAGTGAGCTGCTGTACTGACATTGCTATCCTGCCCACCCATTTCAGGGTGCTCTTAATTTAAACCCCGTCTGTGCTGAGCAGTAGTTGGAATTTAAACCCTTATGTCATTAAGGGATTAAAAGCAAACAAAAGGAAGAGGCATGTGGAGAAATCCATCTCAGATCCAGCCAGTCTCAATTCAGAGATCTTTGGCACTAAATTCCAGTGTGATATTTGTAGATCTCAGGGTGCACATACTAAGAATGTGACTACAGAAAAAGTGGACCATCATAGTGTGATCGGGAGAGGTGGAGGATTGCTCTTCATAATATGTAATTTGGTCATGCAGAGCATAAATTTTAGACCGATTAGACTTGTCACTGAGTTACAAAACTCTATAATCAGGTTCCTATCAGAAGAATCAAACAGAATTAAAAGTGTAGAATACAAGTTTTATTCTAAATTAATGTTATAAATATAACAAAGTTGTGAATCTCAGCCCAGAATGTGTTTTCTGGTTGTTGTACTGTTGGACACACAATATTTCTCTGTCTCTCAATAGATGGTGCCAGCTTCCCCTGAAGGAAGTAAGGGCAGTTACCCATCACAGCATTACCCACAAGATGCAGATGGAGCTTCAAGTACAAAAGATGTGTCTTCAGAAACAGAAGGTTGGTTGGGTTTGCTTTTGGGTCATTGAATTCATGGGTTAGCAAAAGACCATGCAGCACTTCATTTAATTTTAACAGACTTAGGAAATGAGAAGTGTTGGGCATGCAGTAATAGTAGAAAACATTCCAGATATTACAAGCAGGTCTATGAATATGTCAGTTAATCCCTTGAGTCCTGCTGTAAAAGTCTCACTGACTGTCCTGGGAGTGATGTAAATAGCCAGAAATCTGAGAGAAGAGGACCAACCAATTACAGCAGTTCATAGTACTGTAGCTTTTTGGCCTTTCATTAGGCCTCTTAGGTCAGATATAGTATAATGGCCTGAGGACCATACAACATAACCTGCTAATTTCACAGTTTTGTATTCATCTTAGAGTCCATCCATTTGCATAATTTATTATGTTATACTGTGAAGTTGTATTGTGTCTTTATATTGTAGTCAGAATGAGTGTGGGTCAGCGCATATGGCTGATGGTGAAGTTTGCATGGGCCTTTGTGGAAAGTGCCATGGTGACATTAACAAGACACCTGAACCGCGTTTCTCGTGACTATCGCTATGTTATGGAAGTACTGACAATGGAGAAGAAGATGCTTAAGGTACATGTGTATTTTATTGCTTTATAGCTGGACCTGGAAGGTGTTGTACATTGAATAATCCACATTTTAGTACCGTGTTTATAGATCAAATTATTTGTATGTTTGTTAATTTCATTTTTATGTTTTCATTTACTTTTAGCTTTCAGGTAACATGTAAATATTGTTTTTCTGAAAGTTTGTCTACCGATTGCATACACACACCAGAATATTATGATACAAATATCTGTTCTGGGTATCAGTTGATTGTCCACTGCCCCAAATTTTAAATTGTTGTACAGGTGAGTAGTGTTACCAAGGAGAGGTTTTATCATAAAGAAATGAAGATTTGAATTCAGTGTTCCTGTTTAGGCTGAATGAAGGACAATAATTTCTACATCTTCTACTTTTACATAATGGGTAGAAACAAAAGTACCATCACATATCATTTGACAGAAGGCTGTATGGTACCAGAAGCTCGTCAAAGTTTGGACATCCATTCCAATAGTAGGTCACTTATTAGTGTAACTATGCTGCTGTAACCTAATCCAGTAAAGTTTTGATTCCCACCCACTATGTTATTTTCTTCATTGAGTTTTAAATTGTATTTTTTTATTTAATTGAATTTTATCCAATAGTATTAAGACAAGAATGCTGTTCCTTCTGAGTTCTTCCATGATTGGCAGAAGATTACAGGATAGTAATCTAGATAGTAGACACATGTTTTGAGTTTCTTTCATTATGTGCCTGTAGGAGAAGCCAGATTTTGGTCAAGGGGTCCGTGTCGGCTCTGCAATGATCTGGCAACCAGAGCCTTCTGCAGTGGAACACAGTACACTCAGGTAATGATGGTGAACACAATGTTAATATGCATCCACTTGAAGGAGATCAGGGTCCTTATCATGATTGTAGTAGGTGTGTATGTTGCATCAGGGCTGGACTAGGTGTTAAGGTATATTTTCAGATATTAGGGAGTCAACCTGTGAAATCAACCTCAGCTGTTAAAATGCTGTTAGAAGATGTTGATTTTTATTACTGACATGCCTGCTTATTATTTACAAAATTCAGTAGGCCTGTTGAGCCTTTGAGTTCTTATTTAAAGAACAGTGAGGCATATGTGACCTGACTACAGACATATTCCTCCTCAGTCTTGGAACTAATTGCACAGTAACAATACAACAAGAACAGAAGGAAACATTCCAGTGCTTGTGTTTAGAAGTCCAGCTCATAGCTGATGCTAAAATCAGAAATAATTCATCATCCTACAGTCCACACCTGCATCCTGTGCATTATTTTTAATTGACCATTATTAGTGTGATATGCATTGAATTTAACCTGTTATAAAGAATATGTAACAATACTAGGTGACTGATGCTGCTAGTTGAAGTCCAGGTTCAGCCCTTGGACATCAGTAGTTTACCTTCGCTTCTTTATGAGCATAGTGGCAATGTGGCAAATCTTGTTTTTCCTTTTTGATTGTCATTCAGAGTTGTGCCCAACTCATCCACAGTCTGATATGTGTGATAGCCCCAACCAGTCAGCACAGTATTACGGTTTTTTTCTTTGAGTTTTGTTTCTGACCTGTATGTGTGTAGCAGGGCTCAGAAAGAAGGATTTTTATAATATTAATGTGTTTTTATTTCAGGGTGTTATTTCTTCAGAACCTCTTTTCTTTACAGTTATTGTATCATTCTGTAATGGTTTGTGAAGTGTATTTAACACAGTGTTTCAGGAATTGGCTGTACTCCCATCTTCTGGTGTTTTGTTGTCATCATTGTGACAATTTCTATTTCTTTGTTTTGTGTAAAGATAGTGATGACAGTTGGGAACAAATCTAAGATTCTTCTGATACTGGGCTAGTACAGCAATCTAGACCAGACCAGAGGTCTCAAAAAATTTTTTTTGTCTTCAGGCCAAATCTGCAAGTACTTTGCCACTTGATGGCCAGATGATTTGAAAAAAAGATTGACTGCTGTAATCGTAATGGTTCACCAGATGATTTATTGTTTCAAGCAGGTTACAGTATTACCCATAGTTGATGTGTAAATGAGCACACCGCAGAGATGCTATTCTGGTACCTTAGAAATGGTTGTTAAATTTCATCAGTGAGCAGTTGGCCATAGTTTATGGCCAGACATACACTGGGAAGACATTTTTGTTAACAGAATTGTATAATACCATCCATTCAAAGCAAATGAGTTGTGAGTCATCATAAAGGATGAAACATTAAGATTATAGGTGTTTTAATTTCTTGTATGTTAGTGACAGGAGTGGAATTTGTGTTTTTGTTAGAAGACTGATTTTATCTGGGGTTCAACTCTTTGCTGCCTGTCACTGAAAGTAACTTTAAGTATTCATCACACCATGATGATCTGTATTTAAACTTTACAGATTTCATGCTGGAATGTTTCATCACTGGCGTAAGATGTAATTGAGGGTATACTTTAGCGTTACAGTGTGTAAAACTTACTGGGACCACATTCTGTGTGTGTGTGTGTGTGTGGGCGTGCACACGCGTGCGCGCATACATGAGAGAGAGAGAGAGAGAGAGAGACAGAGAAAGAGAAAGGTACTGCTTTGTGTTGTGACAGGGTAGTGTATAAAACCTAAATACTAAATCTTGACTGGTGGGCTTCTGCTGTTTGCTGTGCATCATAGTTTATGTGAGTACATGCTTATTCCATCTGCTTGCTGCACATTCAATGACATTTTAGTCTAGCAAACTAGCACCATACTGGTCATGTTGTACATAGTAATGGCATTTTACTCATTGCTGACGAATTTGTAGTGATCATGAAAACTGTGCCTACTTTTAAATCAAATTTCAGCTCAGAATGGCCAGATTTCTTGCTATCATTCCTGAAGTTTCTCATGGTTTTCCTCAGTCCTACAAGTAAATTCTGTGTTAGTGCTTCACCATAGGTCACAACCACTTTCCTCCATATCCTTATTTTATCAGCTGGCATCATCAGCTTACAAGTTATTGTAAAATGGCTATTTTGTCATTGTCCATTGACATTGCATGTTGCCTACAGATCTTCGAGTCAGAGTTTCTTATTGTCTTACTGTTGATTATCCCACTTATGTTTCTTAGTGTACATAAGTTTGGTTTGTCCATGTTACTGTTGGTACAACTGTTTGTTAAATTGTAGGCTTAGGATTCATGTATCATGACAGTATTATTTGAAGCACTGAGGTGGTAGATTTGGTAGTTGCATTGTAGATCCTATGTATTTGTGTTTGCATTTCCAAGGCTGGGGGGTGCTGATGACCAAGCCAGCAGAGCAGGGGATGGCACGGAGGTGCACACCGAGGCCTCCTCTAGTCATAGTACCAGGTGGGTTGCTTGCTCATGTTACTGCCTGTTAATTTTACATGTGTGGCTTGAAACTGCACGTCTTTAAGATTGTCTGGCATTGTGATTTCCTGTCTAGAAGCAGTGGGTTAATTAATCGAAAAACACCTTGTCCAGCTGTCTTTGCCACAATGTCAGAACATTTATTGTAAGTGGTTATCACCAAAACAAGATGATATTTATCACCATTGTCCTCAAAAGCTCATCTTGTCATCTGCAGCTATTTTCACCCTCCCTGCAGAAAATAGCCATTTCAGTTCTGTTATGTGTTTCTATTATTTTGAATGATCCCAATTGCTGGTCACTTGCTGTCGGGTTGCCAAAGTCCAACACCAAGCCCACTTTTTGCCTCATTCCTGTACTGTTGATTGGAGACAGTATGAGGTTTAATGACTTAGCTGAAGTCCCTGTGCAGATTTCTGTGTGGTTCATATGCTAAATAGGGTTGCTGCAAAAGTGTTATAAATTTAGATTAAAACTTCCACATAAGAAGACAGGGTATAAATAGGTTATGATTTTTTGTGATCAGCAAGTTCCTTTTTTGGACAGAAAAAGAACATACATAAGGCTCTTGAAAAATGAGAAAAACTGGGCATAATTATTGCTAATTAGGAGACATCTCCAAGAAAGTCTTTGGTGTAATGCATGTGACTGCTCCAAAAAGAAACTGCCACATTTGTATAAGAAAAGTGTAGTTGACAAGCTCAACTGTGCGAGGGGGTGCTGTTAAGTCTGTAGCCCGACCAGGAAGGAAACAAGCTACAGCGACCAAACTCGGGATTTATTCAACGAACGCCCCACAAAGCTCAATACACTTCTTAGGCCTTTGCTCTAACTTTTGCAAGCCACTCAAAAAAAATTCAGAAGGTTGTCCATCCAACCAGTTCTCTGCAGCAGCAATGACCTCCGTGTCAGACGAAAAATGGCGAACTTTCAATTGCTTTTTCAGTCCAGGGAACAGGTGGTAATCCGACAGGGCCAGATCCGGAAAATAGGGTGGGTGATCAAGACACTGGAAGCCCAGGTAGGTCAGTTTCTTGTGGGTTACAAGTGCCCGGTGAGCCAGGGCATTGTCGCCCAAGAACAAGACCCCCTTGGTGACCTTTCCACGGCATTTTTCCTTCAAAATGTCCTTCAATTGCACCAGCAGAGATGAGTAATACTCCACGTTGATAGTATGGCCCTTTGGAAGATAATCAATGGGGAGGATGCTGTCTTGTTCCCAAAAATTCGAGGGTGAGAATTTTCCTGTGGATTTTTGCACTTGGAATTTTCTGGGGCTGGGTGAGCTGCTATGCCGCCACTCCATTGATTGTTGGTTTGTCTCTGGGTCATAGTGATATAACCAGATTTCATCCATGGTCACCAATAGCGACAGTAAATCATTTAGATCACGCCGAAAAAATTACGAAAGTTGCTCAGATGACTGGCACCATTGACTTTTTTGATCCGCATTCAGGCATTTTGAGACCCACTTCATGGAGAGCTTCCGCATGTCCAAATCTTCATGAATGATGGTTGCAACCCGCTCACGTGAGATGCCCAGTTGCTCAGCTATTGATTTAGCCGAAAGCCAGCGGTCTTCCAAGATTAGCTCATGAATTTGATCAATAATCTCTGGGGTGGTCACTGTTTTGGGTCGTCCAGGATGAGGCACATCACAGATGGAAAAATCACCACATTTAAACTGGGCCACCCAGTTTCTGATGGTGCCATACGATAGTGCACATTCCCCTAATGTTTCTTTCAGAATGGCTTGAATTTCCTTCCGCGCCTTGCCTTGCAGGGAAAAAAACTTGATGACAGCTTGCACCTCGATGTTGCTGAAATTGCGCATGTTGCCTGACATGTTTCCTTTCAGCCTCTGTAACAAGAAAAGACTTGCAATTCGACGCATGAACAGACCCCTCTTTCCAGCGACACTATTGATTCCATCCTACGACATCGGGAAGTAAGTTGAGCTAAGAACTTATCAGCACCCCCTCGTGCAGGTTGTGACAAAACAGAATTTTGTGAACCATTACCTTAGGATGTATGCTGGAGCCATCTTTCCAGCATGTGTTCCTTTTAGCAATGAAGCTTGGTTCATCCCAATGGATAACCACACTTTCAAATAACAGGTCTGCATAAAATCCCATCTTAATCCACAGAATGGCTTTACATGATAAGGTTTGTGTGTGTTTTGTTATAAATGCAGTTGGCCCATTTTTTACTTGAGACATTAAATGCACACTGATATGTAACAAACATTCTGACACTATTTCTTGAACAACTCTTTAGTTACAAGAGAACATATGCCTCTTTTCAGCAAACAGTGCAACAGCTAACACTGCAAATGATGTCCTGCACCTTATTTAAATACAGTATGTAAAAATGTAATATTAACTGTGCTGCATTCATCTAAAATGTATGGACTGCTACTCATGGTACATGGGAACAGTGGCAATTACTGCCCTCATGCCTTTCACTTTACTGGCCCAAGTTCATTCTCAGGCCAGGCCCATATAATATTTCTGGTGGACAAAGTGGTACTGGGACAGATTCTCTGAGTACTTCGGTTTTTCCATCGCTGTCATTCCACCACTGCTCCACACTCCTAATTCTAGCAATTGAAAGCATTATTAAATAAAAGTCTGGTACTCTGTCTCTGTCTGTATGTCTGCCATGCCAGTGTCCCACGCCCCCCCCCCCCCCCCCCCCCCCCCC
>JGI20166J26741_11561474_pt1 | contig 12050 bp, 10 predicted proteins | sample TergutCu122P5_FD_26741 | JGI IMG/M metagenome (IMG submission 26741) | reverse complement strand
TTGGCTTACGACCATTTCATAATAAGGCCCTTTTCGGGCCATGAGCTCCTGATGGTTGCCCGACTCCAGAATCTCCCCGTCGCCGATGACCATGATGCGGTCGGCGTCCCGGATGGTGGACAGACGGTGCGCAATGAGGAAACTCGTTCGGTCCTGCATTAGCTCCAGCAGGACCCGCTGGATATCCTTTTCCGTTTTGGTGTCGACCGCGCTTGTCGCCTCATCCAGAATCAGGATGGGGCAGTCGCACAATATAGCCCGGGCGATGGCAAGAAGCTGTTTCTGGCCGACGCTCAGTTTGTCCGTATTTCCAGAGACCGGCGTGTGGTAGCCCTGGGGGAGTTTTTCAATATATTCATGGGCGCGCGCCATTTTTGCGGCGGCTATTACCTGTTCTTCCGTGGATTCCGGCCTGGAATAGCGGATGTTGTCCATGATGGTGCCGGTAAAAAGGCAAGTGTCCTGCAGCACCACGGAAAAGCATTGCCGCAGGCTGCTTCGCTTCATACGGGTGATGGGGACGCCGTCAATGAGGATCTCGCCGCTGTCCGCGTCGTAAAACCGGGTGATCAGGTTGACGACCGTCGTCTTTCCCGCCCCGGTTTCCCCCACCAGCGCAACGATCTCGCCGGGACGCACGTCAAAGCTGACATGCTTCAAAACCGGTTTTGACGGCGTATAAGAAAAGCTGACGTCCTTGAACGTGACGCGCCCTTCGACGTCATGCGCCGCGACCGCGTCCGGCGCGTCCGGTGTTTCTTCCGGCTGGTCCAGAATTTCAAAAACGCGCTCCGCGCCGGCCAAAGCCGACTGAATGGTGTTCCACATGCCCGCCACCGAATTGAGCGGCTGGCCGAACTGCTTGGAATAACTGAGAAAACTGACAACCGTCCCGATGGGCAGGCCGTATCCGACGGACAGCACGCCCCCGGTGACAGCGACAAGCGTGAAGGTGAGATTGTTGATCACATTCATCAGGGGCATCATAAAGCCCGACCAGATTTGCGCGCGCACGCTGCTTCCGTACAGTTTCTCATTGATCCCTGAAAACTCCTTCATAACCGAACCCTTGCGGTTGAAGGCTTTGACCATTTTCAACCCCTGAATGTTTTCTTCGATCGAGCCGTTCAAGGCGCCCAGGGCTCGCTGCTGCGCAAGGAAATACGCGCGGCTGCGCTTTGCGATCGTGACGGACAGAATGGCCGCGAGCGGTACGCTGACCAGCACCGCAAGCGTCAGAATGGGAGAAAGGCGCAGCATGACCACGATGGATCCCGCCACCGTCAGGACGGCAGAGATGAGCTGCGTCGTCGTCTGTGCGATGGTGGAGCTGATATTGTCCACATCGTTGGTCATGCGGCTCATCGTATCGCCGTGCGAGCGGGCGTCGAAGAACGAAAGGGGCAGCTTCTGCAGCTTCGCGAAGAAATCGGTCCGCAGCTGAAAGACCAGCTTCTGGGTCATTTTCAGCGTGATAAGGCCGTTGACTGTGCTGATGATATAATTCAATAAATACAGCCCTCCGAGGATCCCGAGAATCCACAACAGAGACGCCGTATCCACTTGATGCGTCTTCAAATCGAAGGTATTGAAGGCCCATCCCTGGAAAAGCGGGATGGCCACGGCGATCAGGGCGGATGCGGCCGTTAAAACCACTACCAGAATGATTGTCTTGCCGTAGCTCATATAGAACTTCAAAATACGCAACAACGTGCCTTTTGTATCCTTCGGTTTTTCTCCCGGCGCAAAACGGGCCGACCCGCGGTTCGCGCCGCGATTGCCGAAAGTGGGCATTTTCATTTCCGTATTATTCGGCATAGCCCTCTTCTTTCCCGTTTTCGTCTACACTGCCGTCCACCTGGGAGCGGTAGAGCTCCCGGTACGTCCCGCTGGTCTTCATCAATTCCGCATGGGAGCCCAGCCCGGTGCACACGCCGTTCTCCAGTACAAGGATCTTGTCCGCGAACATAGCGGTCGTACACCGCTGCGTCACGAGGATGACCGTCTGGCTCCTGTCCGGGCGCAAGAGTTCCTTTCGGATCTTTGCTTCCGTGATGGCGTCCAGCGCGCTGGTCGCGTCGTCCAGGATCAGGACGGACGCTTGTTTCAGAAGCCCCCGCGCGATAGAGATGCGCTGCTTCTGCCCGCCGGAAATATTGACGGCGGCGCTGCTCAGCCGGCTGTCATACCCCTCCGGCATTTCCAGTATGAAATCTGCCTGCGCCCGTTCGGCGGCCCGGTGGACTGCTTCGTCGTCCGCCGACGGATCGCCCCACCGGATATTCTCGGCTACTGTCCCGGAAAAAAGCATCGCTTGCTGCGGAACGATGGCCATACTGCCTCTGACCGTATCCACGGGAAGCTCCCGGATATCCCTGCCGTCCAGCAAAATGCGGCCTTTGTCCACATCATAAAAGCGCATCAGCAGCCAGCACAGGGTGGATTTGCCGCTGCCGGTCGGCCCGATGATTGCAAGGCTCTCCCCTGCCGAAACGTCCACGGAAATATCCCGGATGGCAGGGACGCTGCCGCCCGGATACGTGAAAGTTACCCGGGAAAATCTTACGTTTCCGCCCGGCCGTTCCGGAAACACCTCCGGCGCCGCTGTCTCTCCCGCGCCGAAATCATCCTCGCGGGCAAGCACCTCCGCGATGCGCGCCGTCGAGGCCCGCGTACGCACAAAGGTATTGAAGATATTCGTGATCATCATCAGGGACATGAGCATCTGCGCCATATAGATGACAAAGGCCGTAATGTCGCCCGGTTGCGCCTGCCCCGTTTCGTAAAACCGGCCGCCGAGCCAGATGGCCAGCATCGTCCCCAGCCCGACGACAAAGGTGATCACCGGCGAAGCTATGGTTATGATTTTCTGGGAGTTGACGCCTCTCCGCATGAGGTTGTCGTTGGCGGCAAAAAACCGGTCCGATTCCTCCTCATACGTGCCAAACGCCTTCACAAGGCGCACGCCGGTCAGATACTCCTGCACAACGGTATTGACCCGGTCCATGGCCTGTTGCAGCAGCGTGAAACGCGGATAGCTCAATTTCATGCTGAAATAGACGATGAGGCCCGCGATGGCGACGACGCCGTAAATAATGACGCTGAGCCTGAGATTCAAAATAGAAGCCAACACAATGCTGCCGATACACAGAATAGGCGCTTTCAGGAAAACACGCATGATTCCGTTGACAAACTGCACGATCTGCGACGTATCGTTTGTCATGCGGGTGATGAGGGAGCCGCTTTCAATCTCATCGGCGCCGGCTTCGGAAAGCCCCATGATCTTTCGGAAAAGGTCATAGCGCAGGTCCATCCCCATCCGTTGGGAAACGCGGCTGGCCAGAATGCTTCGCGTGACGGCAAAGCCCGCGCCTATCGCCGTGACGGCCAGCATCAAGCCTCCCCAATGCGTAACAGCGGAAGGATTCCCTTCTTTGACGCCCAAATTAATGATGTTGGCCATCAGCGTCGGGTTCAGCAAATCGCAGGTCGCTTCGCAAGCCACGCAAAGGACTGCAATTAAAAACGGCCATTTATATTTTTGAAAATACTTTTTATAAATATTCATCCGAACCGGCGGCGCCTTCCCCTAAGCGTCCTCCTGTCCGGCTGATTGCCAGCGCCAGCTGTCGCGGCACATCGCTTCGAGGTCCAGTTCGCAGGTGAAACCGAGTCCTTCGCGCGCCCGCGAGACGTCCGCGTAGACCGTCGCCAAATCGCCCGCGCGGCGCGGCAGGATTTCATAAGGCAGCTCCCGCCCGCAGACTTTGGAATACGCCGCGATCACTTCCATCACGCTGTAACCCCGCCCGCGGCCGAGGTTGAAGGCGAAGGCGCCCCGCCGGTCCCGGACGTATTCCATCGCAAGCAGATGCCCGCGCGCCAGATCCATGACGTGGATATAATCGCGGACGCCCGTCCCGTCCGGCGTGTCATAATCGTCGCCGAATACGCGGACGAATGGGTACTCGCCGCTCGCGACCCGCGCCACATAGGGCACAAGGTTGTTTGGAACACCCTGCGGGGCTTCGCCGATCAGGCCGCTCGGGTGCGCGCCGATCGGATTGAAATAGCGCAGCAGGACGATCCTCCATGACGCGTCCGCCGCGGCCAGATCGCGCAGCATCTGCTCGATCATGAATTTCGTCCAGCCGTAAGGATTGACCGCGCCGAGCGGGTCGTCCTCCCGGTACGGAACGGCGTTGTCCGAGCGGTATACGGTCGCCGACGAGGAAAAGATCAGCGACTTTACATCATATTCCCGCATGACGGCCAGCAGGTTCAGTGTCGCGTTCAGATTGTTTTCATAATATTTGAGTGGTTCCGCAACCGACTCGCCCACAGCTTTGTAACCGGCAAAATGGATCACCGAGTCAAACGCGAATTCAGCGAAGAGCGCGCGCAGCGCCCCCAGATCGCGCAGATCGACTTCGCGGAAGACAACAGGCCGTCCGGTGATCCGCCCGATCCGTTCAATCACCTCCGGTTTGCTGTTCGAAAAATTATCCGCAATCACGGCCTCGTATCCCGCCTCAAGAAGAAGAACTGCCGTATGGCTGCCGATAAATCCCGCGCCGCCCGTCAAAAGTATCCGCATTAATAAAATGTCCTCTCTATTATTATCCAATCAAAATACAAATCTCTGTACTCTTTTTTATCTAATCGAACGCGCCGGCCATGGGAATTTCCCTTTCTTTACCAAGACTTATTCACAGAAATTGCTTATATTATTATACATTATAATAAATCTTTTTCATTTTTTAACTTTAAAGACGTCATATTGTCATTTTTACACACTTTTTAGCTATGGAAGGCGATAGCATTCAGTGAAAAAGAATGGCAATAATTCCACCGGAAGCCGCAAGAAACGTGATTCGATAAGAAAATCGCTCTATTTCGTTGCCATCGTCATCGGCGTGATTGCGATGAGTTGGACATGGGCCGCCATCAGCAATGAAACCTCTCAGGAACCCGCCGGTTTGGCAAAAGCGGATGCGAATCCTGTCGAGGTGAATCTGAATAAAGCAGACACGCTTCATTTGCGTGAGAACCTGTCAACCTACACGCAGGCGCTTGGGCACAAATTCTCCTTTGTCTATCCGGTGATCGACGGCTATAACAAGTTGGATGTTGGCACTGGCAACTGCAGCGTTACTGAAATTTACTATGACCAGAATACGGGCCTGCAATATCTACTGTTTAATTTTGACAATACCGGTACTCCCGACGACACGACTATTGACTTCAATATCTCTTACAACACCGGCAAACTGATGGCGGACCGCGCCATCAAACTGCCCGCGTATCAACCTTTTTCAGCCGAAACTGTCGCGAAGAAATACACCGTCAAGGGGCAGCCGTTTAAAAAGCTGATAAACGCCACTGTACCGGACGGCGAGATTGTTACGGATGACAGCCAGTTGGATAGTTTTGCGCAAAATATCACTTCTGTAGAGGATTTGTCGAAAAAGCTTAATGAGCATTTTAAAGAATTGAATATTGTTTGTAAGACAGGCAATGTTGGCTATGAAGGCGTGAGCAACGACAAAAGCGGAACAAAATCCGATTCCGAAACTTTTGCAAACGGCGGCGACTGCTTGGATCTGGCCTATCTGTTCGCATCTATCGCTAAGAAAGCAAACATAGCCGGCCTTGCAGGCGCAGATGTGGTCGCCGGCTACATTAATGAAAACCCTCACGCGATTACACAGCTTGAATTGAACGGAAATCTTCATTATATCGACGCCACACTGATGAACTATTTGGCGGAAAACAATATGGCCTACTACGTCGATCCTGACTTTGTACCCTTTGTAAACGAGCAGTATATTTACGGAGAAGGCGCCACCGTATATCAGGATGTTTGTAAGAAATGCAATGCGGTCCTGCCGTTTTCACCTTTCAGTTTCAACGACTGCACAGTCACATCCGAATAAAATTTAGAAATAATTTACATTAAGGCATTGACATATCGGTAATATATGGTATTATTAGGTATATTTACTATTTCTATGCGGAAAGGAATATATCGTAATAATGACTGGAAACGATGCAAAACTGAAGAACCTGCTCGGCGCTCTGCTTGTACTGCTGGCGATCGCGCTGCTTGTCTTTTGGGAGGCCCAGGGGCGGGCCATGCTGCTGATGGATGAGGTATATATAGCTCGGGAACCGATCGCCGCGGGCGAAATGCTCTCACCGGAGCTTTTTCGCATGGTACGCGTCCCTAGGGATGCTTTGATCGAAGCGGCGGTAACACCGGGAAATTCGGGGCAATTGAAGGGAAAGGCGGCAATCGAGCCAATCCGCAAGGGCGCGCAATTGTCCGCGCTCAGCCTGCGCGCGCCGGACGCGAAGCCGGAACCGGAGACGAGCTGTTTTGTCATCAAACAGGAATGGATCGAAATGTGCAGCAGTTCGTTGCGCCGTGGGGATACCGTAACACTGTATTCGGAAGACGGCTTAAGGGATTTCGGTTCCTTTCCCGTCGCCTATGTCAAGGACAGCGAAGGACGCGAGGTGACGGACGCGACCGCGGGGATGCGGGCTTTTACCGATACGGACGAGGCGCGCGCGAACGCCACGTCCCAAATCCATCATGTTGAAATCCGCTGCGAATGGCCCGCGTACCGCACAGTCCGGAACTGGTGCGAAACGGAACGCGGAAAATTGCTGCTTGTCCGAAAGGAGCAGCCGAAATGAGCGAGTCGGCAATACCTTTTGAAAACATCTGCCGCCTCATCGAATCGCGCCTTTCTCCCGGCAATGCGGTTGGCGGCGACACCGTCCCGGCCGGTGTTCCGGCGCCGGACGCCGCGTTGATTCCGGCGCTCGACATCCAGAAGCGCGCTATCATTGGATACGCGGATGCGGTCTCCGTTTATCAGGCGCGCATCGCGCAAATACTGGACGGGGAAGGGCTGCGGGACCGGTTTGCGATCCCCGCCTGGTTTGAGAATGCGGAAGAAGCCATTTTCGAGTCGGTCTGGGGCAAGGCCGGGATGGCGGAATGGTGGAAGCCGGCCTACGCGGATTCGAGCAGCGCCAAGATCATCGGGGATGAGATTTTCTTTTTCTCTGACGGAAAGATGCGGCGGATGCCGCAGACGATCTCCGCGCACAGGCGCGCGCAGCTGATACGGGCATTTTTGCTGCTCACGCCGGCGGAGCGCCTGGACCGTGATTTTCACGAGATCTATCTGCTTGACGGTTGCCGCGTCACCATTTTCAAAGGCGCTCTCGCTAAGGATGGCCTGGACGTGATTATCTTCCGCCGTTACACCATCCCCGAATATACCTTTGAGGAACAGGCCGCGCGCGGCACGATTCCGGAAGAGGCAATCCCGCTCTTTCACGCGATGGCGCGCGTTGGATACAATGTCATTTTTTGCGGGAGCGTACGTTCCGCCAAGACGACCTTTCTCTCAACCTGGCAACGGCTCGAGGATCCGTCGCTCGAAGGCGTGATGGTGGAAACCGATCCCGAGATTCCTCTGCATAAGCTGATGCCGGGCGCGCCGATCGTACAGCTGATCTGTGACGGGGAGCCCCTGAAACAGATCGCAAAAAACCTGCTGCGCAGCGACGCAGACTATTTCATTCTGGCGGAGGCGAGGGATGGTATCGCGCTCGACGCGGCGGTTCGTCTCGCGCGAAGAGGGACCGGGCATATGAAGATGACTTTTCATACGCGCGATCCCCTTTCGTTCCCCGAAGATGCGGCGGTTGAGATCGTGCGAGCGGTCGGCGGGGACGTGCGTGAGACGGCGCTGCGCGTGGCCGGCAGCTTTGACTATCTGTTTCATCTGATCTCGGTCCCGGGTGGCGGCAAGCGGCTCAGGGGCGTCTATGAGATACGCGCGGAAGACGGCGCGTGGGCGGTGCGCGAAATCTGCCGCTATGACCTTGACGCGGATATCTGGCGATGGACTTACCGCATTGCGCCGGACAAACGGACGCACGGCGAGGAAAACGACCGCGCGGCTTTTTTGGAGTTTGACAGTCGGCTCCGGCAACTCGCCGGATCAGAAGATACGGCGGATGAAACTAGAGAGGATAACGTTTTCTATGGGTAGCCTTCTCGCGCTGGTGGATCGGGACACGCTGATGGCGGCAGGCTCCGCCGTGATCTATCTGATCTTGCTGAGCGGCGCGCTGCTGCTTTTCAGGCGGCGCCTCGCGGCCATACTTTCTGTTCTTCGCGGGATAAGGCGGCTGCCTTCCGGGCGCGCGCCGGGCGCGCGCGCGGGGAACGCGCTTCTTTCCCATGTGGACAGCATACTTGCCGTCACCATACGCGGCCGGATATCGGCGCAGACTTTTCTTGTCTTGAGCGTCGTCCTATTCTTTGTCGTCTTTCTTGCGTCGGCAAAAACACTGCCCATATTGCCGGCACTTATTACCGGCATTGCGTTTGCGGGGCTTCCTTATCTCTTTCTGCGGATGCGCCTTGAGAAACACCGGCGGACGGCAAGTTTTGAAGGGGAGAAGCTGATGAGCGCGTTCCTGACCAATTATTTGATTGCCGGCGGAAATATTTATTTGACCATTGAGCGCGTTATTTTTACCTGCCCCGGACTAAAAGCCACCGGCGAACTCTTGCGCACACTGCTCGCTTCGCTGCGGCTGTCCGGCGATCCCGCGCGCATCCGGCGGGAGGCGGAACGGTTTTCCTTCGGAATCGGTACGAGCTGGAGTTCTATGCTCGCGGACGTCATCGTCACAGGCGCCGTCACCGGTTCGGATATGACCGCCGCGATCGAGGATATTCTCGCCCAGCTGCGGGAGGCGCGCGCACTCGCGGAGGAACGCAAAAGAATGAACAGCGAATCCGTGCGTATGGCTGCCTGGCTGACGCCGGGAATGTATATCGGTTCGGTCTTCGTCGCGATTTTTATGATCGGGATACCGCCGGCGCGATTCCTGTACAACCAGTTTTTCACGCCGGGCGGGTTTTCTCTCTTTTCCATCGGGCTATTTCTTTTCCTGTTGAACCGTATCCTGCTGGAGGTACTGGTGAACCGGAAACTGGATTTTTGAAAGGGGCGCGTTATGCGATTGGAAATTGTCTTTATCATCTTTATTGGTTTCCTGCTCTGCGGCGGGATCCTCATCCTGTTTCCCCCGCCGATTCACATAAGTCTGCGGTTGGACGCGCGGCGCGGCCCCTTCCCGTTCGTGCCGGGAAGCGCTGAAAGTTTTCATTCGACACTCTGGCGCCTCGCGGAAAAAAACGCGGCTCTCTCTCTGCCGGCGCGGATTTCGTCGGGACGCCGCAAGGAGAAAATCGATTCCGAGCTCTATACGGCTTTCGGCGTTCTGCGCAATTACGCGCACGCGCCCGAAACCGCGCGTCAAAGCGCCGACCGGATACTCGAACGGTTTGCGCAGCAGGACGGCCTGCTGCGTTCCGCCTACGCCGATTGCCTGCGCCTGTTACGCACCGGGCATGAGCGGGATGTTCCGGAAGCCTTTGCGGCAGCCGGCGCGGGCGACCTCGGCCGCGATTTGATGCTTCTCCTTTTGGACTGGGACCGCGTCGCGCCGCCTCGCCTGATCGAAACGCTTTCTTCTTATCGCGCGGCGCTGAAAGAATCACGCACCACGGCGTTGATGCGCTCGAACGAAATCGCCAGCGATCTGCTCTATCTGCCGGTCATTGCCGGCGTGCTCGTCGTCTTTATGAATTTTGTCTATTTCGCCTACTATATCGAACAGCGGGATTTATTGTCCCAATTATTTTTCTAATTGACATTGACAACCATAAACGAAACGGAAGGAGACTACAATGAAAACTATGATCGTATTGCTCAGTACCATCATCCTCGGTATCGCGATTGCCGCCATGGTCCTAGGCTTCAAGGATCAGGCGCAGGGTATGACCGATTCGGTGAAATCCAAAATCGAGACCCAGCTCGGATTTACCGACCCGCCCGCCCAGACGCCGAAAAACGCGGCGGGAGAAAATACGCCGTGAAACAGTTCATCGTACTGATGGCGACTGTCGCGCTCGGCTTGTTTCTTTACGCCTGCATTGCGGGTCCTGAAAACTCCGTAACGGAAAGCCTGTCACAGCTCTGGCAGCACGATCTCGCGGCGCATCCGTACCGCGGAGGCGCCGCGTGAAGCAATTCATCGTGCTGGCGGCTGTCCTGCCGATTCTTTTGCTCTTTATCGCGCAGTCTTCGCTGGACCGCCTCAACGACCGGCGCGTAGAACTTGCGGGAAGCGCGATCCGCGCGTTCGAGCGCGACGCTTCGTATTGCGGCGTTGATCCCTCGGCGGAAGCGGACCTTCTGCGCGCGCGTTTGGCGCAGATATTTGAAGTGAAGGACGGAGAAGTCCGCCTTGACCTCACGCCGTCGGAGGACGATACGCAAATACGCTACCGGATCGCCGTACCTATGGGGAAACTGATGGCCGGCGGCGCGCTGCTCGGATTGGATGAGGCGCAAAACCATGGAGTCTTTACTTTCGAAGGAGAAATCCTGGATGTGCGCGCGCGGACAGCCGCTATTTTCGAAGAGGAGCGCGCAAAGGCGGACGCAGCGGCAACAGAGCAGAAGTCTACTGAATCGGAAGAGGACGGTGAAGGCGCGCCGGAGCCTGCTAACGAATAAACCGGCAGAGCCCGGACAGGCCGCAGTCTTCGCAGGCCGGTTTTCGCGCATGGCAGACACGCCGCCCGTGCCAGATCAGATAATGGTGCGAATCGGAAAGACGGTCCTTCGGCAGCCGCTGCGTCAGGGCGAGCTCCGTCTTTTCCGGCGTCGGCTCCGCGCAAAGCCCGACGCGGTTTGCGACGCGGAAGACATGCGTGTCGACCGCGATGCGCTGTTCGCCAAAGCCAACGGAGAGCACGACATTGGCGGTTTTGCGCCCAACGCCCGGAAGGGTCTGCAATTTTTCAAAATCGCCGGGGACTTCGCCGCCGAAATCCTCCAGTAGCATCTGCGCCATGCGCACAACATTGGAGGCTTTTTGGCGGTACATCCCGATCGTGCGGATCACCTCGGATACTTCCGCCACGTCCGCGCCCGCAAGCGCGGCCGCGTCCGGCCAGCGCGCAAAGAACGCCGGCGTGACTTTGTTCACGCTCACGTCCGTCGTCTGCGCCGAAAGCACGACAGAGACAAGGAGTTCGAAGACGCTCCCGAAATCCAGCGCGCATTCGGCGCCCGGATAGAGGCCGGAGAGGATTTCGACCGTCTCCGCGACTTCTTTTTTCGTAAGCAAGCGTTTCGTCATATGCGATTCTCCTCCTGCCTGAGCCGCAGCTGGCCGCAGGCCGCGTCGATATCCGCGCCGAGCGAACGCCGGACGGTCGCCGGGACATGATGCTCGCCGAGTATCTCGCGAAAATGCTGCGCTGTGTCCTCATCGGCGCCGCGCAAAGGCCTTTGGACGCCGGATCGTGCACGTTGTTCAGAGGATATATCCGCTCCGTTCAGCGGGATCAGGTTGACCAGGCAGTTCCGGCCCCGGAGCAGCTTTGCCAACTCCTTCGCCTGCGCGGGGCTGTCATTGAATCCCTCGATCAGCGCGTACTCAAAGGTCGGCCTTCGATGCGTTGCCTTATAGTGCCGTTCTACGGCGGCGAGCAATTCCGCGATCTTCCATCGCTTTGTCACCGGCATGATCTGTTCACGCAGCGCGTCGTTCGGCGCGTGAAGGGATACCGCAAGGTTCACCTGCGGAAGTTCCGCCGCAAGCCGGTCGATGCCCGGCACAACGCCGCAGGTGGATAGCGTGATGGCGCGCCGCGAAAGATCGCGCCCGTGGTCATCCGTGAAATTTTCGATGAACCGCTTCACCTCATCAAAGTTGTCAAGCGGCTCTCCGATGCCCATAAGCACGATATTCTTGATGCGCGCCTGCGCAAGCTGCTCGGAGAGGATGACCTCCAGCGCCATTTCGCCGGCGGTTAAATCCCGGCGAAGGCCGAGCGTGCCGGACGCGCAAAAAACGCAGCCCCTGCGGCAACCCGCCTGCGTAGAAATACAGACGGAATTGCGGTCTTTGTATTTCATAAAAACCGTTTCGATGAAATG
>JGI20166J26741_11561363_pt1 | contig 12051 bp, 11 predicted proteins | sample TergutCu122P5_FD_26741 | JGI IMG/M metagenome (IMG submission 26741) | reverse complement strand
ACAGGGCGCCAAAAACGGCCAACAGGGTAATGAACCGCGAGTTGAACAGGAACGATTCGACAATCTTTTCAAACTTGCACATGGCATCACCTGACAGTTGCGTCGCCCTCTGCGTCATCCTCTTTTCAGTCTGCCAAGGCGGAGTCGCCCACGCCTTTTTGCCGGGCATCCGGGGGGCAGCCGCTCCACTGCTTAGGTTCCGCCGGCCGGGCCGCTACTTGATCCCCAGGGCATTTTGGGTGGCCGGTCCGGCTACGCCGTCCGCGTTGATGGATTTGGCCTGCTGAAACGCCTTGACCGCATCCTCGACCTCCTGGCTGTAGACACCGTCCACGTTCTTGGCATAGAAGCCCTGCGCCTTGAGCGCATTTTGCAATTTTTCGACCATGAAGCCCGTGTCCCCCTTCTGGAGCATCAGGCCCTGCGATTTGCCCTGCGCGCTCTGATAGGCGGAAGACTTGCTGACCTTGCTCATGTTGAGCAGCATGGCCTTGTCCTGCGTCGCCCGCTCAAAATTTTTCTCGTCCTGATCGAGCGCCTCCATCTTGTTGGCCACGGCCTTGTTGGTCGGAGCGGCCGGGGCCAGCGCGGCCTTCTGCTCCTGCACGATCTTCCTGGCGCCCGCCACGTTGCCCTTCTCCAACTCCCGCACCGCGGCCACGTGCGCCTGTTCGGCCTCAAGCAGCATCGCCTCTTCCCGCACCTGCTTGATAACCTCCTGCTGCCGGGCCGTTTCTTCCCTGCGGGCGTCCGCATCGGCCAGAACCTTCAGTTCCACGGGAAGGTCAAGGGTTTTCGAGGCCCCGTCCGCCTGATCGGTGTAGCTCAGGCGCAGGGCCCCCAATTTCTGCGCGCCGGCGGCCACATCCGGCCGCACCTTCATGCTCAGCACAACCGTGCGCTGCTCGCCCGATGCAAGATCGCTCATCTCGATGTCCGTCGCCTTGTCCTTCATGGCGGTGCTGTAGCCATAGACCTTCACCTCGCTGACCGCGCCGTGGGGGATGAAGGCGGCGTTCAGATTGCGGGTGAACAGGGAGGCGGTGAGATTGAGTTCCTGCTTGAACATGGCGGGCAGGTCTTCGGAATCCTTGATGTAGTAATACTGCCCGCCGGAGCGCTGGGCCAAAAGCTGCATGAGATCTTCGTTGAAATCGAGCCCCAGGCCAACGGTGGTCACGGTGATGCCCTTGCCCTTGGCCTTGGCGCCGATGGCGGCCACCAGTTCAGCCTGGGTGACGCCCCGGTTGGCAAGCCCGTCGGACAGCAGGATCACCCGGCAGGGGCCTTCCTTGCCCATGCCTTTCAACTGGTCGATGCCCTTCTCCAGCCCGCCGGACAAAAAGGTGGTGTTGCCCGGCGTGATGCCGTCGATCAGCCTGAACAGTTTTTCCTTGTCCTTGACGGTGCCCATGGGAACCAGCACCTGGACGCGGTCGTCGTAGATGGTGAGGCCGAACCGGTCGTCCGGGCCCAGGCTCTGCACCAGGGTTTTGCCGGCTTTTTTGGCATAGTCGAGTTTTTTGGCTTCCTCCATGGAACCGGACCGGTCGATCACCAGACTCACCGCCACGGGCGGGCGTTTATCGGCGATTTTAGCTGCCGGCGTCTCGATCACCACCTGCACGGTGACGGTGACGGCGGTATCCGGGGCCAGCGCGGCCACATCGGCGCGGGAGGTCGCCTTGAGCAACGGACTCTTTGCCGTCGCGGCCGGATTGGGATTGGCGCTGGCAGACAAGGCCACGGCGCAGATGAGGGTCAGGGCCGCGACCAGCGGCAAAACAATACGGTTGCGCATGGTGTTTTTCCTTACAATCAGGCCGCCGCGTTTACCCGAGATGGGGCGAGCCGCCTGTCAATGCAATACTGCCTGGAGTCTTGACGCCTGCCGGATGAACCGGGGCAGGCAAAAACCGAGGTCAGCCGCCGCTCACTTCGGCCTCGGGCCTTTCGGCGTAGTGCCTGCCGGAGCATTCGCGCCGCTGCCCATTTTGTACCTGCCGCCGCCCGGCACCTCGATCTCGCCCGGCTCCCAGTCCGGCGGGCAGTCGCCCAACCACCTGGCCTCGATCGTGACGTTCATATTTTGCGACATGCCCGCCCCTTTGATCTCGACACGCCCGGTCTGCTTCATCGTGTAGGCGGAATTGAAATCGCCGGTGAACTCCGAGTGCGAGGTGACGCTCGTATCGCCGACCTTGCACGCGGAGTCGATCACATAGCCGCTCGAAGTCTTGCGAATATCCAGCTTGGAACACTCCATCCCGTTTGAGATGGCCTTCTCCTGCATCCCCTTTTCGACCGCCGGGGTGGTGCACTGGCGCGTCGTCGTGCTGGCTCCGCCGGTCATCATTTTCATCTCCCACAGGCCCGCCTTGCGTGCCGGCAATTCGTCCGCCTGTACGCCTGTGGTCGCGGCCAACGCCAGCAGCAACCCGCTGGCGCAGCAAAAGATCCTGGTTTGTCGTTTCATAGCGTGAACTCCTGAACAGTGAATGGATTCTTGAGACCACAGGCCCGGCAATCCGGGCGCACACTCGAAGCAAAGGGGTTCGATCCACATCCGTTCCACCCGACGGCTCCCGGTGCGGCCGCCCTCGGTGTTGTTGGCCGTCACCGGCTCGGATGCGTCAGCCGCCGCTACTCTTTTTCCCCGTGCATCCGGGAGATGTCGCCCACCCGGAGGATCATCTCGCCCAAGGCGGTCAGCAGGTTCAAACGGTTCTGCCGGATTGCCGCATCCTCGGCCATGACCATGACCTCATCGAAAAAGCGGTCCACCGGATTCTTGATCGCCAGCATCGCCAACAGGGCCGGCTGGTAGGCCCGTTGTTTGAGCAGAGGCAGGGCCTGGTCCCGCACCGCCGTCAGGGCGGCGAACAGTTCCTGTTCCGCCGGTTCGGTCAGCAGGGCCTGGTTGACGGCGGTCGCCCTATTGTCCTTGACGATGTTGCGGATCCGCTTGAAGGAGCCGGCCAATACGCCAAAACTCTCCTGGCCGCGAATCTGGTCAAGCGCCTCGATCCGCATCAGGCATTCGACCGGGTCGTCAAAACCGGCGGAGGTGGCCGCCTCCACCAGTTCCTGCGGCAAGCCGGCGGCAATCTGCTCGTTTTCGAAGCGACGGCGGATAAACTGCACCACCTCGCCCACCACCTCGGCTTTCTGCTCGACCACCCCGGCATACCCGGCCAGGGCGGCGGTCGCGGCGGCCTCCAGGGACAGGGAGATATGCAGCCCCCGCAGGAGACTGATCAGGCCGATGGCCTGTCTTCTCAGGCCAAAGGCGTCCTTGTTGCCCGTGGGTTTCTCGCCGATGGCAAAGCAGCCGACCAGGGTGTCCAGCCGGTCGGCAATGCCCACCAGCGCCCCGAGCAGGGATTGCGGCACCTCGCCGCCGGCCCGGAGCGGCAGATAATGTTCCTCGATGGCCTGGGCGATCTCCGGTTTTTCCCCGTCGTGGAGCGCGTAGACCCGGCCCATGATGCCCTGGAGCGAAGGGAATTCGCCCACCATGGTGGTGAGCAGATCGGCTTTCGCCAGGGTGGCGGCGCGAATGACATCGCCGCGCAGCTCCGGCGCGACCCGGTCGGCCAGCAGACCGGCGAGCGCGGCCAGCCGCTCGCTCTTGGCCTGCATGGTCCCCAGCTTGTTCTGGAAGACGATGCCGTGCAGGCCCTGGCAACGGTCGGCCAGGGGCCGCTTCCGATCTTCATTGAAAAAGAACAGGCCGTCCTCGAGCCGGGCGCGCAGCACCCGCTCGTGCCCGCTGGCGGCCAGCGCCTGATCCGCGATCCGGGTGTTGTTCACCGCCACGAACAGCGGCAGGAGTTTGCCGTCCGCTCCGACCACCGGGAAATATTTCTGATGCTCCCGCATCGAGGTGACCAGGGCCTCCTCCGGCAGTTGCAGAAACTTGCGGTCAAAACGGCCGCAGAGGGCGCAGGGCAGTTCCACCAGATTGGTGACCGTATCGAGCAGACCTTCGTGCAAAACGGGTTGCGCCCCTGCCGCGCCGGCCCCTTCGCTGACCGCCCGCCGCACCTCGGCCGCCACCTTGGCGCGCCGCGCAGCCGGGTCCACAATGACAAAGCGTTCCGCCAGGGCGGCGAGATAGGACTCGATGCCGGCGACCTCGACCTCCGCCGGGGCCATGAACCGATGGCCCCTGGTGGTCCTGCCGCTGGTCAGACCTTCGACGGTCATGGGCACCACCGCGCCGTTGTAGAGGGCGAGCAGCCATTGGATGGGCCGGGCAAAGGTCAGGCTGGTGCCGGCCCAGCGCATCGATTTCGGGAAAACCAGCTCCCGGATGAGCGCCTCCAGCAGGGCGGGCAGCAGCGCCGCCGTGTCCTGGCCCTTGACATCTTCCATTGCCATCAGGTATTCGCCCTTGGGGGTCGCCACCACCTGCAACTGTTCGGGCGCAAGACCGCGCGAGCGGGCGAATCCCTCCGCCGCCTTGGTCAGCTTGCCGTTCGCATCGAACCCGGCCTTTTTCGACGGGCCGATATGCTCCTGCCGCCGGTCCGCCTGACGCGACTGCAAGCCGGTGATGGCCAGCGCCAGGCGTCTGGGGGTGCCGAAGCTGCGGATCGACTCGAAGGCCAACTCCAGCCCTTGCAGCTTTTTGGCCGCCTCGGCGGCCAACACATCCAGGGCCGGCTGGATGTATCCAGCCGGAATCTCTTCTGTCCCGATTTCAAAAAGAAGTTCACTCATCGCAGTCCGCTCTTGATGGGTTGTTGAATAGGAGAAAGGCAAACAGCCGCCAAAGCGCCGGCGGCATCCCAGCCCCCGGCAGGGCTATCCGCCCGGTCCGGCGTGGTTTCGGGCCACTCGGAAGCGGCAAACGTTGCATACCCGCTGGCTATATTTTTCACAACAATTTTATACCAGTGAAACGAGCCGGTTGCATGCAGGACATCGCCGATCCGGCAGCACAGGGACTCCACGGTTTCCGTTCGCGCGGCCTGCGGCGCGGTCTCCCGGCAGATCAGGGCGATCAGATCCTCGATCCAGAGAAACCGCTTCATGCGAACCGCCGCGACAACGCTCCCCCACATCCCGGCAAGGGCGGGCGCGGCCCCGAGTCCAGTTGGCGCCGCCAGAGGAACCGGCACCTCGACCTCGGCCACCAGATCGAAGCTCTGGGCCAGGGTGCCGTGCAGACGGCAATCGTAGCGCGCCAGGCCGGGTTCCGGCCCGGCTGTCCCGGCGGCGAGAAAAAAGGGAAAGGCGATCTCCAGATGGGCCGATTCGGCCTCCAGCCGCCTCTTCATCTCTTCCAGGATGAGATGACAGGTTTTGATGTTGAATTGGCCGTGGAACCGGTTGAGGATCTCGACAAACCGGCTCATGTGGGTGCCCTTGAACCGGTGCGGCAGGTTGACGTACATGTTGACCCGCGCCAGGGTCCGCTGGGTGGCGCTGGCGCGGTCGAGCACAATGATCGGATAGGAGATCGATTTGACGCCCACCTTGCGGATGTTGATCCGTCTGGAATCGTGGAGTCCCTGGATGTCCTTCATGGCGGGGGCTCAGGGGCGGCGGGCGGCGGGCGCGGCCGGTTCAGCCGAGATATTTGCGGACCGTGGCCTTGAGTTCGTCCATGTTGGCCGATTTGACCACATAGGCCTCCGAGGCCCAGGAGCCGAAGTCCTGCTTGTATTCCTGGTACGCCGAATTGAGGATGATGGGCACGGTGGCCCGCAGCTCCTTCATCTGCCGCAACACGTCGATTCCGTTCATGCCCGGCATGTTGATGTCCAGCAGCACCAGGTCGGGCGGGCTGGCCGTGAACTGTGCCAGGGCCTCGGCGCCGTTTTTGGCCGAATCCACCAGATATCCCTCTTCCTCGAACTCCTCGCGATAGAGCAGTCGGATGCTTTCCTCGTCGTCGACCAGGAGGATGCGTTTCTTTTCCACTGTGTTCTCCTACAGTTGCACCTCGCGAAGATAACGGCACGTCTCTTCCGGCGGCATGGGGTTGATGTAAAAGCCGGTTCCCCATTCGAAGCCAGCGATGGATGTCAGTTTGGGCACAATCTCGAAGTGCCAGTGATAGTGCTCCAGCGGACCGGAACGGAGAGGTTGGGTATGGAGCACGAAGTTATAGGGGACATGCGGAATACAGGCGTCAAGCCGCCGCAGGGTTTCGGAAAATATCTCGGCCAGCCTGGCCAGCGAGCCGTCGTCCTGTTCGATATAGGAGGAGTCGTGCCGCTTGGGCAAAATCCACATCTCGAACGGCGACCGCGGGGCAAAGGGGGTCAGGGTGACAAAGAGGTCGTTTTCGCAGACCAGGCGGACCTGCTGTTGCAGTTCCTGACGGATGATGTCGCAGAAAATGCACCGGTCCTTGTACTTGAAATAGGAGAGGCTGCCGTCGAGTTCGGAGCTCACCATCCGGGGCAGGATGGGCAGCGCCACCAGTTGGGAGTGGGAGTGCTCGAGCGATGCGCCGGCGGCCTTGCCGAAATTCTTGAACGCCATCACGTAGTTGAAGCGGTGATCCTTGGTCAGATCGCGGATGCGTTCGCGAAAAGCCTGGAGGGTCAGTTGCATGTGGTGCGGCGGCATGTGGGAGAACCGGTCCAGGTGGTTCGGGCTTTCGATGATCACCTCGTGGGCGCCGATCCCGTTCATCCGGTCGTACAGTCCCTCTCCCTGCTTGTCGAGTCCGCCCTCGATGACCAGGGCCGGGTATTTGTTGGGAACCACGCGCAACTGCCAGCCGGCGGTGTTGGGATAGCCCCATTCCCGGCCATAGACCAGCACCTCGTTCGGGGTCATCTTCTCGTTGCCGGGGCAGAGCGGACAGAATCCTCCCTTGACCTTGTACTCTTCGACCACGAAATCGGTCGGCCGTTTGCCCCGTTCCTGGGCAATGATGATCCAGCGGCCGAGGATCGGATCTTTTCGCAATTCAGGCATGGATGCGCCTATCGTCCCTGTTCTTTTTCCCGTTGCTCCTGCCTGGACTTGCAGTCGATGCAGTATTTGGCCACCGGCCGGGCCTGGAGCCGCTTGACCGCGATGTCGCAGCCGCAGCCGGCGCAGATGCCATAGCTGCCGTCCTCGATCCGCGCCAGGGCCTCCCCGATCTTATCCATCAACTTCCGTTCCCGGCTGCGGATCCGCAGCTCGAAACTCCGGTCCGACTCGATGCTGGCCCGGTCATTGGGGTCGGGAATATTGCCGGAAGAATTGGTCATGTCGGTCAGGGTCTGCTCGACATCGGTGGTGATTTCCGCCTTCATCGCCTCAAGCTGTCCTTTGAAACGCAACAAGTCCTGTTCATCCATCGTCATTCTCCAACAAGATGGTCCTCGCGTTGTCCTTCACTATAGCACGCGGCGGATGGCCTGACAAACAGTCCGCTCTTGCCGCCGCTTTTCCGCAGCAGGCGGATATCCGAGATCACCATGGCTTTGTCGACCGCCTTGCACATATCGTACACGGTCAGCGCCGCGACCGATACCGCGGTCAGCGCCTCCATTTCCACGCCGGTCCGGCCGGTGATCGAGACCGTGGCCGCGATTTCGATGGCGCAGCGGGTATCGTCGAAGGAAAACTCGATGTCCACTCCGGTGATCGCCAAGGGATGGCACAGGGGGATCAACCGGTCCACCTTCTTGGCCGCCATGATGCCGGCGATCCGCGCCACGCCCAGCACGTCGCCTTTCTTGACCGTGCCGGCGCGGACCAGGTCGTAGGCCTGCCTGGACATGGAAATCGCGCCGGCGGCGGTGGCCTGCCGGACAGTATCGGTCTTGGCGCCGACATTAACCATACGGGCATTGCCGCTGGCATCGAAGTGGGTGAACTGTTCAGGCATTGGCTACCTTTTCCTGGTCCTTGCCCTTTTTCTTCTGCTTGCCGAGGTGGCCATGAAAAAGGCGGGCGAAAAAGCCTTCCTCCTCCTGCTCCCGGCTCAACTCATCGAAGCGCTGGAGCAGTTCCTTCTGTTCCTTGCTCAGTTTGGCGGGGGTCAGCACCTGGATCTCGACCACCATGTCGCCCCTGCCGCCGCCCCGCAGACTGGCCACCCCTTCCCGCCTGAGGGTAAACCGCTCGCCGGACTGGGTGCCGGCCGGGATGTTCAACTTGGCCGTGCCGTGAATCGTCGGGACATCGGCCTCGCATCCAAGGGCGGCGCGCACCATCGACACCGGCAGGCTGAGATAGATCGTCTGGCCATCCCGTTGAAAATGTTCGTGTTCCTCGACATGGATGACCACATACAGATCGCCGGCAGGCCCGCCGCGCCGGCCGCCTTCACCCTCGCCGGCCAGCCGCATCCGCGAGCCAGTGTCCACCCCGGCAGGGATGCGGATATTGACCTTTTTGCTCCGGTTGACCAGACCCTCGCCCTGGCAATCGAGGCACGGGTCGGTGACCACCTGACCGGTGCCGCGACAGCGCGGACAGGTGGTGGCAACCTGAAAAAATCCCTGGGAGCGGACAATCTGGCCGCGTCCCTGACACATCGGGCAGACCTGCGGCCGATGTCCCGGCCGGGCCCCCGATCCTTCGCAGGTCCAGCAGGTTTCCCGCTTGCCGATCTCGACCTCGCGGTTGACGCCATGCACCGCCTCCATGAAGGAGATGCGGATATCGTAGCGCAGATCCTCGCCCTGAACCGGGGCGTTGGGGTCGTGCCGCCTGGCGCGGCCGCCGCCGAAGCCGAACAGATCGCCGAACAGATCGTTGATGTGCGAGAAGATATCCTCGCTGCTGCCCGGTCCGGTATAGCCGCTGCTGCGCAGTCCCTCTTTGCCGTAGGTGTCGTAGATGCGCCTTTTCTGCGCGTCGCTGAGGACTTCGTACGCCTCGGCCGCCTCCTTGAACATCTCCTCGGCTTCGGCATCGCCCTGATTGCGGTCGGGGTGATAGCGCATGGCCAGCTTGCGGTATGCCTTCTTGATGGCCTCGGCCGAGGCATCCTTGCCGATCCCGAGTATCTCGTAATAGCTCTTGCTCATGGTCGTTCCACATCCATCGTGGCTACTCTTCGGCATCCTCCTCGTCGACGACCGCTTCCGCCGCCCTCTCCGCCTTCCGCTGTTTGGGCAGTTCGTGGATGTTGTCAAAGGTCACCTTGCCGGCCGCGATCTCGCGGAGGGTCATGACGATTTCTTTATTTTTGCCCGAGGTCAAAAAGGGCTCACCCTTGCGGTGCTGCCGAATCCGCTCCACCGCCAGGTGGATCAGGGCGAATCGATTGTCGTCGCCCACCTTGCCCAGACAATCCTCAACTGTTATGCGTGCCATGCGCTCTGCCTCCATGGAATAAAAATCCCGGAGTTCGTTCTTGCTCCGGGACATCGAAACACCCTGAAAACCCGCTGCCGCTGCGCAAGCATGGCCCGACCCGTGGATCTTCAGACGGTTTTGTAATAATCACGATAGGAAATTTGACAAGATTCGTTGGTTCAAACCCGCGGGCCTTATCCGGCGAAAGGATTGCGCAACAAGAGCGTTTCCTCGCGGTCGGGCCCCACCGACACGATCGCCGGGCTCACCCCGGTCAGATCCTCCAGCCGCTTGAGATACGACTGGGCCTGGGCGGGCAGATCCGCATAGGAGCGGATCCCGGACAGTTCGGATTCCCAGCCATCCACCTCCTCGTACACCGGTTCGGCCAGCCGCGCCTGGCGGATGTTGTCCGGCATGTAGGCGTACGGCTTGCCTTCGACCCGGTAGCCGGTGGCGATCTTCAGTTTCTTCAGACCGGAAAGGACATCGAGCTTGGTCACGGCGAATCCGGTCAGGCCATTGAGGCGGACCGCGTCGTTGGCCACCACCGCGTCGAACCAGCCGCACCGGCGGCGGCGGCCGGTGGTCGCGCCGTATTCGTGGCCTTTGCTCTGTAGGGTGTCGCCGATGGCATCGCCCTCCGGCAGCTCGGTCGGAAACGGTCCGGCGCCGACCCTGGTCGTGTACGCCTTGAGAATGCCGATCACCTCGTCGATATGCACCGGTCCGAAGCCGGAACCGATGCAGGCGTTGCCGGCAATGGTGTTGGACGAGGTGACAAAGGGATAGGTGCCGTGGTCGATGTCGAGATGGGTGCCCTGCGCGCCCTCGAACAGGATGTTCTTGCCCGCCCTGCGCGCCTGATCCAAAGTCACCGACACGTTGCCGACAAAGGGCGCCAGTTGGGCGGCATAGGCCGCGAACTGGTCGGCGATGGCGGCATAATCCATCGGTTGCACGCCGAACCGCCGGGTGAGGATGAAATTCTTTTCCTCGACCGCGGCCTGGAGTTTGGCGGTGAACAACTCCGGATCGAGCAGGTCGCCGACCTTCATGCCCACGCGCCCGACCTTGTCCATGTAGCAGGGACCGATGCCGCGGCCGGTGGTGCCGATCTTCTCCCCCGTGGCCAGGGCCTGCTCGCGGGCCACATCCAGGCTCTGGTGGTAGGGCATGATCAGATGGGCGTTGGCGCTGATCAGCAACTGCCTGGGGGTAACGGTCATGCCTTTTTCCGCCAGGTTCGCCATCTCTTTGAGCAGCACGCCGGGGTCGATGATCACCCCGTTGCCGATGACGCAGACCTTGTCCCGGTACAGGATGCCGGACGGGATGATGTGAAAGATGTACTGTTTTCCATCCACCACCAGGGTATGGCCGGCATTGTTGCCGCCTTGGAAACGGACGACGAAATCCGCATATCGAGTCAGGAGATCGACGATTTTTCCTTTGCCCTCATCACCCCATTGGGTGCCGACCACCACCACACTGGCCATGTTCACTCCATATATTGAATAGATACGCACAGAACCCGCACCAGCCCGACACAGTGTCGGCGGGAGGGGAACTGTCGAACCTCAACGAAACCTTGCTTATCTAGCAGAAAAATTGCGAAAAGTCAAACAAGAGAAAAACAGGGGCCAATTGGCTGGGAACACCACCGTATTTTCGCCGAAGAGGGCAGAACCAAAAAAAACTCCCGGTCCGCCCCCGCTGGATGCGCGGGCGGACCGGGAGGGACAGCCGGAAGAAAAGAACGGGTTATTTTATATACGATGTCTTCAGTTTCATATCCTTGTGGGTCTCGGCGTCGTACAGCCCCTTGGCCTGGCCCTGCTTGATCCACTCCTGCCGCAGGGTCTTGAGGAAGGTCATCTTCTCCTCAACCAGCTTGGCGTAATCCATGCCGATCAGCGTCTGCGCCTTCTCCTTGGTGGAAAAATCCGGGGCGACATAATCGGCGGCATTGTGCTTGGCCAGGATGGCGCGCAGTTTCAGCCGGGCATCCTGCCCCTTGTTGATGGCGCCCGCCAGAACCCGCAGGGACTCTTCCGGCGCATGGAAGAAGGAACCGTGACTGGCAACGGCGATATCCCAGCGCCATTGACCGTGGCGGAGATCCTGCAGAACCGGCTTCATCTCCCCCTCGGTTGCCCCGAGGCTCCAGGCCTTGGCCGCTTCCAGATGGCCCTTGGCCAGGACGTCGGAGGCCAGCTTGGCCAGTTCTTCTTTCCGCTCCAGTTTTCTCGCCACGGTGTCGCGGAATTCCTTCTCGGTTCCCCGATGGCAGTTCAGACAGGTGTTGGCGATGTTGTCGAGCGGGCTGCCGATTTTGTGGCTCGAATACTTGACGCCGCCCTCGCGCACGTAGGGCATGTGGCAGTCGGCACAGGCCAGGCCCTTGCGGGCGTGGACCCCGGTGGTGAAAAATTCGTAACCGGGATGCTGCGCCTTGATCATCGGCGCCTTGCTCAACTGGTGGGTCCAATCGGAGAAATTGATGCCGTCGTAGTACGCTTCCATATTTTCGGCGGACAGGCCCTTGTCCCAAGGCAGGGTGACCACCATGGCGGTTTTCTTTTCTCCCTTGTCATCCCACTCGGTCTTCTTGAAGTAGTATTCAACGTGGCATTGCGCGCAGACCAGAGAACGCATGTCCTGATGGGTGATGTTGGCGGTTTTCAGGCTGCCTTCGGCGTCCAGGGCCCGTTTGAGGTAATCGCGGGTCAGGGTCAGTTTCATGGTGTTGTTGTCGTGGCAATCGCCGCAGCCGATGGAGTTGACCAC
>JGI20166J26741_11561141_pt1 | contig 12053 bp, 6 predicted proteins | sample TergutCu122P5_FD_26741 | JGI IMG/M metagenome (IMG submission 26741) | reverse complement strand
GATGACTCGATAGAGTCGAAACATGTAGCCCATGTATCTATGGTTGTAGATATACCAATAAACTGTTGTGTTAGACTGTTACATTTAGTCCCTATATTGAATGTAGGTAAATTCGAGAGTTCTAAGTTCTCAGACTGTTAGTCGTCGGAATCTCACTGAGAAATTTGTGGCATAGTATGAAGGTTTTCCTTGTGGGATTTCAAGTGTACAGAGCGGCACTGGGGCAGATTGTTCTACGACTTCTTCGATTTCACCCTGCCAGTATCATACCAGCATTACTCCTTACTCAGTGTTTTTATCGAATACTGCCTCTATATAACCTTAGCAATTGATAGAATCCTTAAATAGAAGCACAACACTGTGTGAGCTGTCGGAAAGCAGTACCTGTACGATATTTCCCGGCGTGACAGTAAGCTTGTAAACTATGTAGAGGGGGATGCACAGCAGGGAAGACGCCGTCAAGATCCATCCCACCATGATGGTCCAAGCAGGATAAGAGTACTCTCCTTGTAACATCTCTTCATAACCCAGGAGCGAAAAGATGAAGATGACCTGTAACCATGCAAACATTTATAATTCTTTGTAACAACGACATGAAAGTTTCGTGTGGAAAGAAGCCATTTATGTACTTGTGAAGTGTGAGGATAGAAGACATCATGAACAATTCTGGAATATGTGACTTAAAAAATACCTCTATTTTGCGCGCTTTTACATTCATACGGAACGAATGTCCGCTTATCTGCTCGCATATAACAGCTTCACAGCCGCCTAATGGACCAAAACGAAAGTGCATATTGGAGTTTTTTTAAGAAAACGTTACAAATATTTCGGTTTTGTCAAAATCGGACAAACAAACAGGTCACTTTACATGAATACCTACGTGCATTTGTGAGCGAATGTACCGTAATTAGGTCTATGCCTCATCTCACAAGAATAATAAAAGGAAGCCGTTATTTCGATTAGATTGCGCTGAAAACACTTTGATTCCATTCTTTTAACATCGTGGCCTTTTAAGTTTTACCCCTCTCTTTAGGATTTACAGCATGGCAGGCTATGTACGAGAAACCTAACATCGAGGCGCTTTCTTACAACAGTCGCTGCAGTGGTAAGGCTATGCGTTACGTATTGTGAATGTGTGTCTGTAGCCTTAGGATTCCAACATCCAATGTGCATGCGCCATATTGTCATCTGTGGCCTCTCCGTGTCTACAATGTTTTTTCTCACACCTTCTCATGAATGGCATGATTTTCGAAAGAAGGGATTGAACAAAAAATGTGTTTTGATTATCTCTACAACTTCTATCTGAACCGTTCTTCAATCTAAAAAAATTGAGCGAGACATGATACACATGTATATCGGTCATGTAAAGTGCCCGTTATTCTTGTTAGAATTTAGTGGAATGCGAATTTTCTCGACGGATTTTCTTAAAATACTCAAATATCAAATTTCATGAAAATCAGTCCCGTGGGAGTCAAGCTGTTCAATTCGGGCAGACGGATAGACAGACATAACGAAGATGACAGGTGCTTTTGGCAATTTTGCGAAAGCGCCTAAAATTTTTAGTTTCTCTGTTACAAATGCAGCGCTACAATCGATTTTATCGACGGTACATCTATTGCTAGGACAGTATATTACACGTTGTTGACGTGGGCCTGTCTTTGTAACTGTCGCTCACCAAGAGGAAGACTGGGCTGATGTAGTTCCAGCAGACCCGCCAGAAGATTCCCGGCCTGTGACCGATCATTTTCTCTATGTCGTGAGAGAAGCGGTCCACGCCGTAGAACCAACACACGCCGGCCGCCTCCACGAACACCACGAAGAGTATAGAGATTCCTGGCCCATAAACGTTCAGTAGGTTCACCAGGTACACCCCGCCCTGAAACAGTAGCAGGAAATGCAGTGAGGGCCAAATACCACGAAGAGTATAGAGATCTCTGGCCCATAGACGTTCAACAGGTTCACCAAGTACACCCCGCTCTGCAACAGTAGCAGGAGATTCAGTCAGGGCCAAATACCACGACGAGAATGGAGATTCCTGGCTCGTAGACGTATGGTGACATTCCGTCATGCAACTGCCGACGTAGTCAGAAGACCATTCATTGCGCAAAGCGAGAATCTGGTCGGGTCCTTTGCAGCGCGAGCATAAGTTGAAGTGTTTTAAATTTTTGTTCTATAAACTTGGACACCATTGATGATTTTGCGCGTTCTTACATTGGTGTTATTTCAGTCGTCTGTCTTATAACATTCTGTTACTGGGTGAGTAGTGCCCGGCCTCCCAAAGGACTTTACTCCCTTAATTTTCAGGATAAGCAACCAACTTGACTTTCAAGATCCTGACATTTGGATCATTCTAAAAGTCGGGAATTATTAGTCCAGTGACACGGGGCTATATAACAGAACAGAATTACTAGCCGAGTGACACAGGGCTATATAACAGAACAGAATTACTAGCCGAGTGACACAGGGCTATATAACCGAGCAGAATTACTAGTCGAGTGACACAGGGCTATATAACAGAACAGAATTACTAGCCGAGTGACACAGGGCTATATAACCGAGCAGAATTACTAGCCGAGTGACACAGGGCTATATAACAGAACAGAATTATTAGCCGAATGACACAGTGCTATATAACCAAGCAGAATTACTAGTCGAGTGACACAGGGCTATATAACCGAGCAGAATTACTAGCCGAGTGACAAAGGGCTATATAACAGAACAGAATTACTAGCCGAGTGACAAAAGACCATATAACAGAACACGTGATTCTCCATTGGACATTTTCTACACTAAACGCCCCATTAAAGATATATTCCTATTTTCGACACTAAAATTGTTTAATGTTTTTTGTTAAATAATTTCTTGTTGTCTCTAATGGCTGAGTTCATCTTGTAAGTTTGATGCACGTATTTGCGCTGGAGTGAAACAAAGGCCAAATTCATTAGATATGAACACTCGTCTTCTTGTTTGAGAGACAAGTTTAAGTAAAACACTAACGTCTTGCCAAAAGAAATTTAAAGGGGAATCACTTTTGTATTACATTATTGAAACTTTTTCCACACTCTCCCGACGTAACTTTGCAAAATGGTTTTGTGCTCGCATAAAGTCTAAGTTTTCTTGAAGAAACGAGTACAAGGGTCGGAACCCAAATTATACTTTTCCCATGAAATCCACCTGAGTGCGGTGGGTCAGACCATTCCGATAAGTCTCCGTGGATGGCAGATCAAGCAATCAGAACTAGAGGGAACAAAATAAAAACAAAACAAAAAAACATGCGACTAGACGTACATGTCCGAAAGACGTTTCGAATCCATCATTCCTTCCCAACAGTCTAAGAATTATACTAGAAAAGACATGGGGTATTGTCCAGTTATTTGGTATCTTAATCCGTTTTATCAAGTAATTAGTAAATAAGCATGAATTCAGTTTTCCACCGCGGTGTAAATGAGATCTTCGTTTATCTGGAATGTCACGTAGCGTATAGTTGGCAGTTACTGGCCCAAGTTTAGGGATGCGGCCCCATCTTACAGGTTCAAGCAGTTCAAGAATTTTTCTTGGAATGCTGGATCCATGCAAATGGTACTTTGTCCCAAAAAGTCGATAACTAATTTGCAACATATGCTACTTAACATTCCAGAAGCCGAAGATCTAATTTTCAACTGATTGAAATATCATGTGAAAATCCTACTTGTGACAGAAGGCGAATATCGTGCTAAAAGATGTTCTTCTTTTTTTAAATTTTCATTAAGAAGCCCGTACCAAAGTAACAATACGATGTTCTGCTTAAAGAAACTGTGTAGTTTTGTGCATAAAACCATTCGCAGGGACTTATTAATCCCATCTTAATTGACATCCCGAAAAACGGACACAATGACCACAGTAGGAAATTCCCCTCTCTTGACTGTCTCATACATTACTGATAGCCTTGCGTTGACGATTCGACAGTTGTGCTTTTCAGGTATGGGAAAGATTATAAAATATGCTCTCGTGTAGCCGATGACGAAGTGAACAGGAGTGAAACCTGCAACCCAATTCCCACAATGGATGGCTCACTGTAGGGGAAAATATTCTTTCCTTCTATTTAAATGAAATTGTTGTTAAATACACCGTGGCATGATTGTGAGCGCTGGTTTGGACACTCCTGTTCCAACACAGTGAAGTATATTTGGCCGGCTTTTGCCTGTAATGTGACCGTTCGTATGGTGTGAATTGGGACTATATGTAAGGGAAAGGGCAATTTGTATGGGCTAAAGGAGACCTGTCTTGACTTCAACTTCTCCTTACGTTTCAGTCGAAGGCGCATGTTTTACGAAGTAGTTTTTTAACTTCATGTTATGCCAGTCCTTTTCTCAATGGCTCGAAACCGATCAATGATATTGAAGGCACAGTGCCTGGTACGCAATGAAACTGAATAGCCCAGATCTTTCTATAGAATACGATTTAGTTACTCAGTTGTAATTATGATATATAAATAAATCAGATAAACCGCAAACAAAATTTTGCGCCGTGCATTTTGATACAATTATTCAACATAAACCACCGACATGCATACTTTTCAAATTAATGAGTTAATTCGATTTTTGACGCCTTCTACATATTTCGAACCTCATGGATTCATCAACAGGAAGACAGTTTGTACACGCACTTTTTGTAAGGTACGTTTTTCATGCTGTAATTAAAATAAAAGGCTTTTATAAGGTATCTAAATATAAAATGCTAAGTTTTTAATAAATCGATATGAACATAGAATATAGTGAATTGTTTATTATATACCAACATATGCACAAATAAGTACTGTAAATTCATATTAAATGAAATAAATTTACAGTACTTATTTGTGCATATGTTGGTATATAATGAACAATTTACTATTCAATATGCACGGTATGAACATAAAAGTGTAGAATATAATCATTTATTCTGTGATATAAAATAAATTTCCAATACGTTCGACTATATAATTTACCAGTGATTATTCTTATGGACTTACACATTCAATACGATCTTAGCTAGCATACAGCTAACAGTACAGCGGGTATCGATACCTAATAGAAGAAGAAAGAGGTATTTTCTATCCAACACTTATATTAATACAGGAAGGAAACAAGCTACAGCGACAGAAGATTTTGATGTTCATATATCCTATTTATTATCATAATTGGAGGAATAATAGTAATATATATATATATATAACAAGACTCGCATCAAAAGAAATATTCTCACCATCAAAAGAAATACATCGGGAAATAGGTCGGTTTAAGGACTTATCTGCACCCCGGTACAATCGTCACCATATCTCGTTTAATTTATTAAAGATAAGCAATTTTATTATTATAACGTTAAAGAATGTAATTGTCTATTAGACGAAAAGTTATCATTAATTGATTGAATGTTAATTTTTATATCACGGATTAAACTACTATATTTTATATTCTTTTCTATATATTAAAAACTTTTATAATTAGATAACTCATAAAAGCCTTTGATTTTAATTTCAGCATGAAAAACATTTCATAAAAAACTGGTTGTAAAAACTGTCTTCCATGAGGTTAGAAATATTTAGAAGATGTTAAAAATCGAATTTAAGCGTTAATTTGAAAAGTGCGCATTTCTTTGGTTTATGTTGTATAAGAAGCACTTATGTCTGTCTTCTGTCATGTGAGGTCACATAGTTTGATAGAAAGTTTTGTTTCCATCATCAGAGCAGCTTAGTAAGTGTCCACACTCTTCTCGCCTAAAAGAGAGACAGGAATGTTTCCAAAAACTTAGTACGAGTATATTTTCATCAAATTTCACGGCGTCTTATTTCAGAATACGTCAGTGTTCGGTCAGTGCCCATAAAACTGCCAGTCTGACAACTTTAAACATGTAACAATTACGGAATTGAAGTGCAGTGTTAAGTTTTTATTTCGTTTCAATTATCGGTGTCGACAGGATGTGACCCTACATCATCTGTCAGCACCAGTGTTGCAAGAAAAATAATATTTGCATTTGTAGTTCAATGAACGACGCTTCATAAACTCCGATCTTACAGCATCAGGTAATTGGATGATGGTGAATAACGAATTGGAAAGTGTATCGAATGAAGTGACCGTCGCCTAATTGAAATTTCTTTACTGGAATTTACCTGGATGCAAAAGGAAGATCACAATAAAACTCAGAAGAGTCGGTGTACCGGTCGGGATTCGTTACCGACATATCCTGAATATGTCAGCAACGTTAGTGATTGAAAAGTCTTGAGGCACGTCAGTCGTAAATTTGTTCATTTAAGGTGTGGCATCCCCGTTGGTTTTGTAGAATGCATAATGAAAGAAATACACGCCGTCAAATCGCAACTTAATTGTAACGAATGTGGTGGCGGCTGTGTGTTTCGGCTAGGTAAAGAAGCCATCATCAGGCTGTATATATCAGAGGTGTAGAAGGGATAATTATATATGTATAGGCTACAGATGTACTCGTATATCTCTCTTTCGCACTTGTGATGTACACAGTCCGATGATGGCTACTTTTAACCGAAGTATGTAGCTGTTATCACTGTCGCTACACTAATTTGTGCATTTATGGGTTATATTTCTTTCATTATGCAAATTTGTTCATGTGCAAAAGCGGTGTTATGAAGAGCTACAGTACCGGGAAATAGTGATAAAACTTCACGATCCCTTAACTTCATCTACTAAAGGAGAAAATTGTTCATATGCTGACGCTCTACACTCGGCGAGAAAAATGCCTGTTTCCTTTATTAGCTTACAGAATATCACGTATAGCTTCCCGTATATATGAAATATAATTTACCAGTAATTGGGTAGGTTGGATAAAAATCAGCGGGGAAAAGCTTTCCTATCTTTATCGTTATCAATCTTAATTTCATTTGTCCCTTCTTACTTTCACGTCATTTCCCCCTGCCTCGTTTACAACAATGAATTAACTTACTTCTTTATTCTTCTGATGGGAAATTTTCAAACATAAAACTGCCACCCCTTTACCATGTGAAAACTACATTCATGTATGGAAACGGTGTGAAATCAATATGATACGCATTGTCAATCATATGTTATTCCTGTTTATACACACACTGGTTATTTCAGAATAATACGTATTTGTACTCATTTAAACTGCTCTGAATAAAGCTTTTTGCCTGTTCAAATAGATGTGTCGCAAATTGCTGGATCTAGCTGATTGACATGCAGACGGCTTTTTCATTCCAGAATTTTGTCAACAGAGGGTACAAATATTTACACTTGTAATGATATGGCTCGTTTCTAACATTCAAAATATCTGGAGTATCATAATTCCAAAAACTATTTGAAATTTTAATTAACGGAGAATAAAAATTTTAATTTGGAACTGTGCAGAAACCAGTAGATGGAATCACGCTGTTAATTAGAATTCGCAAACCGCCAGTTGGGGCATAGAACCCTAGTGCACCTACATGTAACCCGCACTTCACTCTCAAGAATGTCAACTCTCACACGCTCAGCTTTCTACCCAACCAAGCAGTAAACCCGAGCTTAGTGGCAACACGTAAAAAGGAAGTGTGAGATAAAAAAAAAAGCTTTTGGTCCGCCGTGTTGGCTTTGTCAACAGAATTAACAGAACAAAAGTTGGCTTCTACGCGGACATCGCCTATTTCTGTGAGCGTGCCATCAAACCAGTGGCCGAGCAAATTGATTGGCTGCAATCTGATTGCTGAATTAAATTGATTCTGTTTGGTCTCAGAATAACATTGGAATCCTTTTAGGGCGGTTAAAAGGAGTCAAGGTGTCTAGTTGTGGAGTGAGGCTTGCGAAAAGGACCTGCCACCACAGTGATGCACGCTCTCATGGAACATTCATGTACTAGTGATAAAGGGTGAAGAACTTTCCCAACAACAGTGAGATAAAAGCGTAGAAAGGAAGGAACGGGAGAATTATTCAATCAGAGCCATTTCTCTTTTCGTTTTCTCCCCCACTTATCCTTGCCGTGGTCTACTTTATTTGCTCTTGGTAATGGTTCCGACATTATCATAGCCACTATTTTCTTCTCCTGGGATTGGTGGCTGGAATTTGGTTTGCTGCTAGGGAGACCAGAGTTTGGCCCAAACAGATCTATGGAACATGAAAATTGTGCGAAATTTAAGAACTATTGTTTAAAACGTTAATTGCATTTTCATCTTCTGTATGCTTCGATGTAACTTGCCTCTTGCTTTTGAATAGATTGTGCCATGTCCTTGAATATATTCAAAGCTGCTTTGGAAACTGAGTTACATTAAGTTTGTACTGTTCATAAATCATACAGAGAGAATGAGGGGCCGGCTTTAGGATGCGGCATAGTCTGGTGGATAATAAGGCATCAAAATGCAGTTCTATGCAGGGTCAATTTTATTGCCTTGTATCATAATTTTTTAATGACAGGTTGTAATACGAGTATCAACGGAATTTTACGTGTAGTTTCGTCTTAACCCTTTACAATTCAGGGTTAATAAATAATAAACCATATACCGTCAGCTTTAATATTAAGAATCGCTACACTTTCAACACAAATTCTACCCACACGTACGTGTTTCATATTATGGCCAGAATAAACATATATTTTTTCCCTAAACAGAATGAACTTTCTAATGGCGACACAGTCTGTTCTGTGTGAAGCAGGATTCGAATGTTTATGTACTCTGTACAAAATTTAGCCTTTGATGTTTTAATTTAAAACCAGAATATTGAGTTATTCAAGTGTCTCTCGTAGCATCTAAATTGAAAGCTTTTATCTCTTCTATTACAGCCTACTTGTTCTTAGCACAGAGTTCATAAAATAAACAATTTGAATTTTGCGATAGCCTCGTTGCTATGAAATTGGCTGTGTTTCTGCAGACATGTTGCGTCTAATGGATAAAGCTAATTTCTTTCCAGGGGAGAAAAATCGGCTTCTCGCCGTCATAGAGTCTATCTTTTTTAATTTTACCTGACAAAGGAAGGACATTCGGCTTCCTAATTGTGTGTTTTTACAAAAACTAGAAGGCGGACAATTCACATACATGTGTAAACTTAATAAAAAATCACCGTCACAACGCTTAATATGAACCGTATTTCTTGCCTCCAGAACTGATTTCGATCTATGTTTCAGCTGACTTAGAGGTTAACCGTGAGAAGAATAAGAACAGATTTCATTTCACGTCACTCATTTTGCATTTTGTATTATTAATGAGAGAAAAGAACGAGAAAGACCAAAGATTCTTGTTTATAAGAGAAGGTACATGCAAACCAAATACACCTGGCAGAGTTTCTATGTCGGAGATAGTCAAGAATGATTGTTCAGATTGCAGTGGAATGTCTGAGGACAGCTCTTGGCAACAGTCTGGTGTTTTATGGTTTATAGATGGTGTAATTCAGACTTAATTTGGTAAAAAATAAATCTAGTACAGGCCCGCTCAACCGATAGCTATAAAGCTGAAGAAAATGTTAACTATTTAAAAGATCTTTAATTATGGAGAAATATGTTACAGTACTAATTTACTGTGCAAAAGAACACAAAAATAGTGACATCCTAGCGTAGTTTGTGAATTGTGGTTTTAAACTACTTTTTTCATATTACAATCAGGAGGCCTAAACTGTAAATGCACGCGATTTGCAGACAAATACGCAGGTAAAATTATAAATATTATTGCACTGTACTTATCCATTCTTCATTGTGTTTACTGATTTTAACTTTGCCCTCACGCATTCAAAATTTTGTCGAAATTGCCCGCACAACAAGAAGGTTAAGCTGGCTTCAGATAGTAGTACGTCATTTCAGGGCATGCTACATTTAAAATCAAAGTTAAATATACGTCAGTTTTACTGTGATGGTTTATAATTAGTTTCAAATTTGGGGTGTCCTTTGAAGGTTACTATTTGTGACAAGGTCCAACTTTGTATAAAAGTTCCAACGTTTGGAGGAATCTGCTTAGAAATTTACAGGAAATAAGACTGAGGCATTCGGTTTATAAGTAACTCAGTATTTAGCTACCAAAGTATTCATCAGTTCTTAGAAAACAGTACTCATCAAATGACTGGAGCCTGGAGAAATTGTATAATTAGGAGTGATCGAATTAATAAGAGACTTGTTGTGAATGTAGCATGCATTATAGGTAGGAAATTCAGAATTTATTGGGAAAACTTGAAGGATGATTTTTAAGACTGAGATGTGTGTATAAGCTACCATTTGGCACAATATCTACATATACTTTACAGAGATATTGAGCGCGCTAGATTAATTTGTTACACGACATGGACCAATTGCAGGCTATTTTGAACGAAGACAGTAAATTTTCTGGAGCCTTAGAGACAGGAAATTTCTTGACTGTCCCACTGACCTGCCTGATCTTTAAGGAGAGTTACTTAACTATGAACACATTGCGCTGTTTATTTTTTTCCTGATAATATGACTGAAAGTACAGAGTAAATACAGAATGTTTCTCGAAAACCTTACTTTCGGCGCAGTACGTACATAAGTTGTGGTCGGAAGCGCGCAAATGTAGATGCCAGTAAGCAACACCGCTACGAAGATTTCTCTGTGCCTTCCCAGTAACCTCGGATACTCGTCGCAAAGGGCAGTGATCATTGCTTCCAGTCCACCAAACGTGCTGTCTAGACCTGAGGAAACAGAAAATGTTAACAAATATTCACGCAGATATACTGTGAATGTTCTTGCAAGTAAGCCATCGGTGTGCAGTGCACACTGCAAAAAGTGGTATTAGTTAAATCTCAGTGGTTGTGTTTGAAGCACTAAAAGAACGATGGGTATAAAGTAAAACTGCCTCTGTGATTTAATTTCTTAGGAACAGTTTTAACGTTAAAAAATATCACATTCTAACCAGAGCGCACTTTTTTTTTTGTTTCGTATGTTTCTCAGAGCAAACATCGATTATTTCTCTACGCAGTGTTAACTGATCTGTTTTTATAATCGGACAGCGAGTGTTTAATGTGCGGTATGAGTTGAATCTTTATATGTAATTCGGATTGATTTTTGTATTTAAAGTGTTAAATTATAAGGGCGCGGAATATTTGGCTCCATATATTTTTAGCCTAAGAACTAGATTTATAGGAGTAATCAACTTTAAGGTCCGGCCACTTTACCACCGTTACTTATCGAAAAAAGTTTGATCATCATTTTGGGAAGGCAAAATAATTTGCTTTCCTTTTGAGCAATAAAAAAAATAAAAATTTTCACTCATATACGGAAAACTCCCTCTAATTTTATGTCAAATGTGAAATATATGTGCAATTAACCTTTTAAAGCTAAGTGGTTCCCGTGTGTAGCATACGCAAGCTTCAATATGAATGATTTCTCCCTTGGCCCGCTCAGTGTGTTTGTCTTGTAAAGTTCTCACAATGAACAACGACTATTTTGCTAAAGAACATGAAGCGTTGGTTCTTTGTACTGGAGGCTTAGAATGTTGTATTCTCTGCGAAGTAGAATCTGTCATTTTTAAATGTTATTTAGATGACTGGCAGGGTTTAAATTGTTGATACACTTTAAACAGTGAATTAGTTGTTATTTTATAATAGAAATACTTAATTTGTAATAAAATAAACAGGAACTTGCCTAGCGTAATCAGCATGAGGAAGAAGATGATGGACCAGAAGACTGAACCCGCCATTGTAGCTATCGCCTCAGGATACACGATGAAGACAAGACCAGGACCTGCAAGCATCGCTCAGTGTACTGAGTATTCAAAAACTGAAACCGCATGTAGAGTTCAGTGGCTTCTGGTGAGTATAATACAAGTGCGTGCTGACTGTTAACATTAGGTTAATTTTCTTTAGTAATTTTAAAAATTTATTTGACGAACATCATTTTTTTGGAGTCAACAAACTTGGTATTAGCTACTCATTAACAGAATAATTATACGTGGTCTGATAATAAAGTTCGCGAACTTATCGTGGTAAAAGTTCTACATACCTCATTGCTGAATACCACCGTGGTCGGCTTCAAAGTACTCCCCTTGGGAAGCTATGCACCGATGCCAGCGCCTAGTCCACCCTTCAAAACAATTTTGGAATTGGTTTTGTGGAATGGCCTTCAGAGCTGCCGTTGTATTA
>JGI20166J26741_11561029_pt1 | contig 12056 bp, 9 predicted proteins | sample TergutCu122P5_FD_26741 | JGI IMG/M metagenome (IMG submission 26741) | reverse complement strand
CATTGCTCTCTTCCAGCTTCGCCATTGCGTTCCGGATAGTTTGGCGGCTTACGCCAAGCATTTTGCACATTTCGGTCTCTGTGTAAAACTGATCTCCTGCTTTAAGCTGTCTTCCGTCTATTTCTTTTTTAACCCAATCTATTACTGATACATACTTTGATTGCCGCATGACGATTTTCAGTCCTTACGATTTTTTATATTATTATAATTGAACTCCGTTCCCATGTCAAATAAATATAACTTAAAATAAATTTAATATTTGTAAAATAATTGGTATTTGATTGATGGTTAATTTTGGTGGTCAATTTATTATATTTATTATTGACAATTCTATTGGCTTGTGGTAAAGTATCAATATAACTTATTGGCGGATTATCAGATTCAATCCAATATTGGTTATTATTATTTAATTAAATCGTTATAATGAATATATATCATTAAGAAGTATACATAGCTATTATTAAATACAAATTTGTATCAGCAGAGTATGGCCATGGGCAGCGTGTCCTCAAAAAATGTTTTTTGAGGGGGGGTGATAGCATGAGAACAGGCTAAACTGATGTTGAAATTGTTTATCATAACAATAACCAATACCGGTAAGATGACGGCATAAGGTGAGCAGGGGCCGCCCTTGATGGCAGCCGTTTTTTAGGGCGGCCCTATTAAAAAGTATCCAACTCGGGAGCAGATGTCATGCAAATGCCCATAAACGGGAAAATGGCCTTAACCAATAAGGCGCTGGAAAATGAAGATATAATTATTGTGTTCGATGTCGCTGACGACATGATTAATATTACAGGGTTGGTAAATAAGGCCGACGGCTACAATTGGGTTAATGTGGATAGCGGTTGGGTCTTTCCGTTACTAAGCGGGGCGAGGATAGCGGGCGATGCCGATGATATCAGAATACATTGGTCATTTGATAAGGACGCATCCGCAGAACAAGTTTCCGGCATAACAGGAAAAAAGATAAGTCTCGTATTTGTTAGTGAAAATCCGGCTTTAACGCTTACTTCCGTATGGGAAATCAAAGATAATCAATGCGGCCCCGTCGAGCACTCGATGACAATAACGAATAATACCGATGCGGTTGTTACAATATATCAGCAGGAATCACTGGACATAGCCGTGCGCAGTGAAAATGCCCTACGGGCGTTCTATCTATGCAAAGGCTCGGCGCGTGACGGCTCGGGCGGCAATATCAACATCGACGTTTTGAGCGATAACTATAATAAAGACATATATGCGGTTCCCGTGACCTGTTTCAACTACGTGCCTTGGCTTTCGTTAAATGACGCTGTCGCGAACCGCGGATTGTACATAGGCTGGGAGTGGCCCGACGGAAGGATAAACTTAACTAGCGGCGCTGGCAATACAGCTCATGTAAAAGCAGGACTCGGAATACCCGAAATAGGCGAAGACGGCGTATCTATCCTTGAATTTAAAACTGATATTGAAAGCGGAGAGACATTTGAAGTCCCTGCTGCCTTTATAGGAGCGTATTCCGGTAAAAATACGGCTTACGCTGAAAACGCCGCCGATAAATTATTGCGGCTTGTGGACGATGGCTGCAATAAAATGAGAAAATGGCTGTTCAAGTACCTGATGCCTGATTTAAATAGAAATAATGCCTCTTTGCCGGAGATTGAATACAGCGTAAATCACGCTATTGGGCTGCTGGACGCCAGTGTGCCCGGCGGCGCGCAATTGGGATGGCTGGGGTGTGACGGTAGGAAGCTAGAGACTATAGTAAAGGACGTTTATGATAAAAACCTGGGTTTCGACGATATATGCGTAGATAACGGCTGGGCGAACATAACCGGAGAGTACGGCAACGACCCGACATACTGGCCGGCTCTTGACATCGGCAGTGATTTGCCGGTAATGCGGCAATATTCGGATATGGTGCAAAAGACATATGGCTTCAACAGATTCCAATTGTATTTTGCGTTTCACGACGGGCGTTCGACGGTTCAAGATTCGCTGAGTTCAAGGGATAAAGACGGCAAACTGGTTAATCCGGAATGGTTTTGCGAACAGCAAAATGACGGCGATGAACAGTATAAACTTCCATATCACGGTCTAAAAGCCGATTTAGGAAACACAAAGTGCGTGGATGCTTTGAAGAAGCTTTTGCGTGATAAACTTACCGAATATAATGTGAACTACATAAAAACAGACTACGACCCCATTATTACCGATAGTTACTATCAGGGCGTACCGTTCTGCAAGCATAAATACGGCCAAGTTGACACCGGCTATTGGGCCGCGAAAGGATTCTATGAGGTTCTGAAGTATTTAATCGATAATGTCGCCGATTTTAAGTGCCAAATAAATAATTGCGGCGGCAACCTCAGAGATTACGCATCCGCTAAATACGGATCGACAATTCCCGCCAGGGACGATTACGGCGTCGGCATGACGCCGGAGGATAGCAGGCTCGCCTTATGGGAGTCTTTGTACTGCTTTCCCGCCATGCAGCTTACTGTGCCTTACGCGGGAGACGGAGCATGCGGAGGCGCTTACAGATATAGATCGTGGATGATGGCAGCGCCATTTACAATGACGGAAGCGCCTTCGGATATGGAACCGGAGGAAATAGATATCCTGAGGAATTGCATAATTTCTTACAAGAAAAATGTCAGACAGCTTATAAGGGACGGCGAGGTATACCATATCCTACCGCGGGCGAATCAGGGGGATTGGGATGGAATCGAATACTACGACCCGGACACCGGCAAAGGCGTGGCTATGTTGTTCAGGGGTAAGGGCGAAGATGGAAAAGCCGTATCCAATCATAGAAATGTGAGACTGCGCGGCCTCGACCCGAAATCAGCCTACAAATTTAGATTCGAGGACGGCAGCAACCCGTCCCTGGAAAAATCGGCTTTTACCGGAGAGCGGCTGATGAAAAACGGCCTCGACTTGATTTTAGGCGGACATGACGAAATCGCGTCCGAATGGATGTTTTTTGAAAAATCAGATTCCAAATGTTGAACTTAGCTTGTAATCCGTTGTTAAACGACCGCCGATGGGCGATTGATTGACATAAATATTTTAGGAGGTAAAAGTATGAAAAAGGGTAAACTAATCGCGTTGCCATTGGCGATTGCCATGGCAACCCTCGCCTTGGCATCCTGCGGCAGCCCTACCGCCCCAGCCAGCGCCAGCGCTTCGCCAAGCGCCACGGCTTCTTCCAGCCCGAACGCCAGCCCTAGTGCTAGTGCCAGCCCGAGCGCCAGCGCCAGCCCGAGCGCCAGCGCTTCCGCATCGGCGGCACCTGTCAAGCTTACCATGACCACATGGTGGGGCGGTGATTCCCAAAAGGGGCTGCAAGGCGTAATCGACAGCTACCAGGCAACTCACCCTAACGTTACTGTGAACCTGGAAGTCTGGGACTGGCAGAATTACGACACTAAGCTGGCGACAGCGCTGGCTGGCGGAAGCCTTCCGGATTTAATGATGACGGATACCAGCCGTGAAATGTACAATTTTTACAGCACAGGCGTCATCAAGTCGCTCAACGACTCGATTTCCAGCACCGGCTACGATACCAGCACGTGGCTGCCCGGTATTAAGGGTCTCGTTTCCTCGGGCGGAAACGTCCTTTCCATGCCGGTCACCCAGGATGAAATGGTGACCTGCTACAATCACGACCTCTTCAAGAAAGCTGGATTAGCGGATTTGCCCGACCTTCCAACATGGGATCAGATACAGACCGCGGCGAAGGCCATTTCCGCTCTCGGAAATGATTCCAGCGGCAATAAAATCTATGGGTTGGAATTTAACAATCAATTCGCTGTCAAACTTTGGAACGCGCAAAACGGGGTTAGTTGGACAGGCAGCGACGGCAGCTTCCAGGCGAATACGCCCGCCGTCCAGAAAGCATTACAGGATTTCGCGAATATGCAGATCAACAACGGCGGCCCTCCCAGCGGTCTCGCGCAGGACCCGTGGAAGACCGGCAATGTCGGTATCGCCGTTATGTGGCTTGGTGACGCGGATCAGGTAAGCGGCTATAACTTTGACGGGCGTATCGTCAACGCTCCTGTTGTGGATGCCTCAAAAGGGCAATATGTTCTTGTCGGCGCCAACGGGATATCAGTTGCCGCCAGCACGCCCAACGCGGACGCGGCATTTGACGTCGCCGCATATTTTACAAGCGACGCAGCTATGAATATCATGCTGCCGCTTTGCAAAAACAATCCGCCGGTTTCCGGAACCGCCAAAGACAAGTTCAACGCGGTGCAAACCGCTTTCCCGTATGACGGCCATTCCAAAGTCGCCGCGCAGGCGAACGCGACTGTCATAGCTCCCGATACAGCTCCGTGGTACACCCCTGTATGGAACGCATTCAATACCGATTTCCCAGGCATGGTCGGAAATACAACGCAGGTGTCTCAGGTGATGAGCGACATGCAAAATGCATATGACTCATGGAAAAACGCGCAGTAAGCAGTAAAAATATATAGAACGGTTATACCAACATGTGTTATGGGGTGTACACTGTATACCCCATAACACTATTAAAATGGGAGGCGTGAAAATGACGTCTGGCAGCCAGTTAAAAATAAAGATTTCAAAGAGCCGAAAAAAAGAAATTTTAATCGCGTATCTTTTTCTCGCTCCTGCCATTATCGGATTTTTATGGTTCAACCTTTACCCGACTCTCATGTCCGTTTATATGAGTTTTTTCAAGTGGAATGTCTCTATGAAACATTCCTTTTACGGATTCGGAAACTATGTCTACGCTTTCACAAAGGATCCGGATTTCTGGACGGGCGTCGGGACGACCCTTCTTTATTCCGTTTTAGCCGTAGCTATCAGCCTTGTCCTGGGATTTATCCTGGCGGCTATGCTTAACCGCCCCAGAAAAACGACTGGGCTCTTCCGCACTATTTTTTATATGCCCTGTATGGTCGCCGCCGGCGCACCTATCATGATGGTGTGGCAGTGGATACTCGGCGGGAACGGAACCGTCAACACCCTGCTTTCTAAAATCGGAGTGCAGGGGCCAAACTGGATCTCAGCCTACCCATGGACGCTGGTTACATGCTTGATCATCGGCACCTGGGCGCTGGGCGGCATGGTTATTATCTTTATCGCCGGGTTGAAAGGCATCTCCGTCGAATATTACGAATCGGCGGAAATTGACGGGGCTGGGTATTTCCAAAAGACTTTCAAAATCACAATCCCTATGCTTTCGCCGATCATCCTGTATAATGTGCTTATATCGCTGATTACCTCCCTTCAGACGTTTACTGTGGTTTATCTGCTGCGTACCAACGGGGCTAACATAAAGTTCTGGGCTGTTAATATATATGATCAGGCATTTCGGAACGGCTCATACGGTTACGCATCCGCCCAGGCTTCCCTTTTGTTCGTCGTTGTGCTGCTTCTCTCTTTATTGATATTTGTCACCAGTGGTAAATGGGTATTTTACGGCGACGAGAGCTAGTCGGCGCGTATTGATTGGGCGCCACCCCGGGTTTTAGAATATTTCAGGGAGGTAAAACTTATGCCGAGGCCAAAAACGAAGTCCGTTTTTACCAATATAGCTTTTTACGTTGTCGCTATTCTTTTTTCAATCTTCTTTTTCTTTCCTATCTGGCAAAACATTGTGGGTGGGTTTTCCACAATCGATTCCTTACAATCAGGGAAAAGTCTGCTGTTCCCACAGCCTTTAAGCTGGAACTGGCCGGATCTTGCGTCGCTTAACATCAACCCCACGGTCTGGAGATTTTTGTTTAACACAATAATTATCGCGCTCAGCGCCGTACCTGCCATTTTTTTCTCGGCGTTGACCTCTTTCGGGCTTACCCGGTTTAAAGTGCCTGGGCAAAATATCGTGTTTTTTACCATACTCTCCACGATAATGCTTCCCTTTACGGTCACGATGATCCCAAGATTTATTATGTTTAAGAACTTCGGTTGGATTAATACATATCTTCCTTTTTATGTTCCGACAATCAGCGGCAACGCGATGGCAATCTTTCTGCTCAGGCAATTCATGAAGACGATTCCTAAGGATATAGACGAAGCGGCAAAGATAGACGGCGCGGGTTATTTCAGGATATTCTGGCAGATTATCCTACCTCTTTCCGCTCCCGCGCTGATTACCACTTTCATTTTCACCCTCGTGGGAATTTGGAATGACTTTATGACGCCGCTCCTATATTTAAACTCGACCAAAATGTTTCCGATTTCGCTGTCTGTTATGATTTTAAAAGCACTGCAGGACAGAATCATACCATGGAACAGCATTATGCTGGAGGCGCTGTTGGCTACCGTGCCGATGGTCATCATCTATTTTATCCTGCAAAAGCATATTGTGCAAGGCGTAGTGGCGTCAGGGATTAAAGGATAACCTAAAATGTTTAGGGACTAAAAATATATTGGAGGTACAACATGTCTTCATCATCAGTTATTGGATCAGTATTTGATCAGAACCACGGCATTCTCCGCCTCATCCCCACCTTCGTCCCGCGCCGCTTCTCCAAGCCGGGGCACCGGCTCAAACTTCACCCGGACGATTATTTCGCGTTGGGGATAAAGCGCGGGGCCATCAAGGAGCGCTGGTTCGCGTCGGTTATCACCTGCATGAACGGCGAGGACGCCGCCCCGGACGAGGGGCTGAGTTACGTCAATACCGGCGCGGAGCCGATAACCTTGCGTGATTTTGTCGCGGAACTCGGCGCTGAGCTTATCGGCAAAGAACTTATGGATAAGTACGGCACATGGCCCATGTACTCGAAGTTCTTCGATAACGAGGACCCGCTGTTCCATCATGTACACCTGGATTTTGAGGCCGCCGCGCGCGTCGGCAGGCTGGGCAAGCCAGAGGCGTACTATTACCCGCCGCAGCTCAATAACTACCCCGGTTCGTTCCCGCACACATATTTCGGCTTCGACCCCGATGTGACCAAAGAGATGGTCAAAGAACGGCTGCAAGACTACGAGAAGCGAGACATACGCATAACGGAGCTCTCCCGCGCATACCGCATAGAGCTCGGCACGGGCTGGTACACCCCTCCGGGCGTTATCCACGCTCCAGGTTCGTATCTCACTTATGAGCCTCAGTGGAATTCCGACGTTAATTCGGTATACGAGAATATTACATCGGGCGAGGTATACCCGTATGAATTCCTGATAGAGAACTGCCCCGAAGACAAGAAATACGACATGGACTATGTCATAAGCCTCCTGGATTGGGATAAGAACGTAGACCCGCATTATAAGAAGACCTACTTCCGCCCGCCGATCCTCAGTTCACAGGACGAAAGCCATGCTGAGAAATGGGTCGCCTATGGCAACGATTACATCGCCGCCAAAGAGCTGACCGTTAACCCCGGACAAACCGTTACAATAAAGGACGAAGCCGCCTACGGCTGTATCTTCGTTCAGGGTCACGGCAAGTTCGGCGTTTTCGACGCGGAAACACCGGCGCTCATCCGCTTCGGGCAGAAGACGGCGGATGAGTATTTTGTCAGCGAGAAGGCCGCGCGGGAAGGCGTTGTTATCAGTAATCCGTCGCAGTACGATCCCATCGTGATACTCAAACATTTCGCGAACAATCATCCGGGGACGCCTAGGTGAACGAATATCTCCTCGGCCTCTACGAAAAATCTATGCCACATGCCCTGACGATTAAGGAAAAGCTCGCTTACACCAAGGCGTCCGGCTTTGATTTCCTCGAAGTATCGATAGACGAGTCGTACGAAAAGCTCGCCCGCCTGCGCTGGAACAAAGCGCAGCGCCGGGAAGTAATTAACGCTGTATGGGATACCGGAGTGCCTATCGGCAGTATGTGCCTCAGCGGACACCGCAAGTACCCGCTGGGCAGCCCGGATGCAAACACCCGGCGCGAAAGCCTGGACATTATGGCGAGGGCGATTGACCTGGCCTGCAACTGGGGCATGCGCATAATCCAGCTCGCGGGGTATGACGTGTATTACGAGCAGGGCAATGAGCGAACGCAGGAGTTATTCCGGCAAAACCTGACAAAATGCGTCGAAATGGCGGTGAAAGCCGGGGTTATACTCGCCTTCGAGACTATGGAGACGCCGTTTATGAATACCGTGGGAAAAGCCATGCGCTATGTGACCGAAATCAATTCGCCGTATCTGCAAGTGTATCCCGACTTGGGCAATCTGACCAACGCCGCGCTGATATATCATACCAAGGCTGTTGCCAGTAATAATGTTGTTTCTGATGGCAATACGGTCGATAATGTCAAGATTACCGTTAGTTCCTGCGTTGCCGCCGACTTGGAAACCGGGCGCGGCCATATAGCAGCGCTGCATTTGAAAGAGACAAAACAAGGCGTTTACCGCGACGTATCTTACGGAACAGGCCATGTGGACTTCGCTTCCGGTGTAAATGCAGCCCGGAAGCTCGGCGTGGGGCGGTTTGTCGGCGAATTTTGGGACAATGGAGATTATCAGGCGCAGATAGCTCACGCCAACAAGTTTCTTCGTAAATTTCTGGACTGTGTTGGGCGCGATGTCTACATCGCGCCGCTATAAACGAAATAGGAGGGACTGTAGTGTATCTTGGCATAGACAACGGCGGCACGCTCTGCAAGGCGGTGCTCTTTGACGGCGAAGGCAGGCAAATAGCCTCCGCCTCCGAAGAGCTTGAAATGATCACCCCCGCCGGCGGATATACCGAGCGCGATATGGAAGAACTATGGCGGGCCAATTGCCGGATAATACGCCGCGTAATCGAAGAATCAGGCGTTAACCCGAAAGATATCAAGGGCGCAGCCTGCTGCGGCCACGGCAAGGGTCTTTACCTCTGGGGGAAAGACGGCAAACCGGATATGAACGGCATAGTCTCCACCGACAACCGCGCGTGGGAGTACCCGGAGGGATGGGCCAAGGACGGCACGGCGGATAAGGTGTTCGAGAAAACATATCAGCGTATACTCGCCTGTCAGCCGGTTTCGTTGCTCTGCTGGCTCAGGGATAACGAGCCGAATGTTTTTAATAACATCAAGTGGATATTCGAGGTCAAGGACTACATCCGCTTCCGCCTCACCGACGAGGCTTACGCCGAGCTTACCGACATATCCGGGAGCAACCTGTTGAATCTGGAGACGCGGCAATATGACAGGGAGCTGCTGAAGCTTTACGGACTAGATTACGGATCAAAACGTGGATCGGAACATGAACTGGAAACTGTCTGGAATGCCCTGCCGCCGCTCAAGCGCTCCTTTGACCTGTGCGGGCGAGTCACCGCTGAAACGGCGAAGTTAACCGGCCTGGCCGAGGGAACCGTTGTAGCGGGTGGCATGTTCGATATAGACGCCTGCGCCATAGCCATGGACATCACGAACGATGAGAACATCGCCGTCATCGCCGGCACATGGAGCATCAATGAGTACATCTCAAAAACTCCCGTTCTCAACAAAAGTATCATGATGAACTCGCTGTACTGTATGGATGGCTATTATCTCGCGGAGGAATGCAGCCCCACGTCCGCCGGCAACCTCAAATGGTTCATGGATATGTTCATGTCGGATGTCAAGAATTACAAAGAGTTCGACAAGCTGGCCGAAAGCGTCGCGCCGGACGAGCAGAACCTGATATTTATGCCGTATATATTCGGTTCCAATTACAACCCACAGGCCAAGGCTTCCCTGCTCGGAATGGACAGCCACCACACCAAAAACCACATCGCCAGGGCTATATTGGAGGGCATTTGTTTCTGCCATAAAGTCCATATAGAAAAGCTGCTGCAAAACCGGGAGAGCACCCGCGCGATACGCCTCGCGGGCGGCGCTGTCAACTCCCCGCTCTGGGTACAGCTGTTTGCCGATATACTGGAACTGCCTGTGGAGATCATCGAGGCGGACGAACTCGGCGCTTTGGGTTGCGCTATGGCCGCGGCCGTAGCCGCCGGGGAATATGCAGACTTTCAGACCGCCGCGAAGACAATGGTCAAGGTGAAACGGCGAGTGGAGCCGAACCCGCAAACGTTTGAGGCGTATAGAAAGAAGTATGACCTTTATAAGCAGGTCTCGGGAGCGATCGATGCGTGCTGGAAGAGATTTTGACGTTATGTAACCGGTTAATATAGGAGATGTCCAAGTGTTAAAAGGAATACCCACAATCCTCTCTCCGGAGTTGCTGTCTACGCTCTGCGCAATGGGCCACGGCGACGAGATCGTGCTCGGTGACGGTAACTTCCCTGCCGAGAGCCAGGGCGTGCCCGTTATACGCTGTGACGGTCACGGCGTGCCGGAATTGCTGAAGGCCATACTTAAGCTGTTCCCGCTGGACAGCTATACGGATCAGCCCGTCGCGTTTATGGATTTGATCGACGGTGATACTTATAAGCCTGTTATCTGGGACGAATACAAGGACATTTTGGCCGAAAACGGCTGCGATAAGGATAGAATAGAGTACATGATATCCGATGAACGTATTTTGTTCATTGGGCCCACGTTAACATAAGAGAGAAGGCGTTCGTTTGCTAGAAGGTCTAAAGCAATCTGTATACGACGCAAATATGCTCCTGCCGAAATATGGCCTTGTCACTTTCACCTGGGGCAATGTCAGCGGGATCGACAGAAAAGCCGGTCTCGTGGTCATCAAGCCCAGCGGCGTGGAATACGCGGATATGAAGCCGAAGGATATGGTTGTCATCGATATGGCTATCACAGGCAAGGACAGCATAACACGTTATTTCACCGAAAGCTTTTCCACAATTAACTCTGACTTGATTCGTTTTCGCACATGGCTTTCAAGTCACAACTGCAACGATGTTTGTATGGAATCAACCGGCAAATACTGGATTCCCGTTTTCAATATCCTTGAAGACGCGCATGTCCGCGTTCTACTCACGCACCCCAAATACGTTCGTGCGATTAAAGGTAAAAAAACCGACAAAAAGGATTCCAAATGGATAGCTGACCTCTTTAAGTTCGATATGGTACGGTCTTCTTTTATTCCGCCTAAAGACATTCGCGCCCTGCGTGAATTGGGACGTTATCGCTACAAACTCGTCTGCATGCGGTCTTCCGAAAGAAACCGTTATCAGAACTGTATGACCGTGTCAAACATCGGTCTTGCAAGCGTCCTTTCCGACCCTTTTGGCAAAACTGCCGCCGATATCATGCGGCATGTCCTTACCTCGTCTGTATTTGACGAAAACCTTTGTCGGAAGCTAATCCAAAAACCAGCTAAAAAGAAAACCGAACTTATTTTGGATTCTATGCGCGGTTACAACATCGAATCAGACCAACGGTTCAAGATGAACGAAGCGAGCGAGCATATGTCCTATTTGGATAACGTTATTCTGCGAACCGAGGCCGAGCTCTACGTCCGTATTCAACCCCACTTCCTTATAGTGGAGCATTTAAGTAACCAACCGCCCGGAATCTCACAACTATCCGCCGCGTTGATTATTTCGGAGATTGGCGCGGATATGTCGGTCTTTGAATACGCTAAGCATCTTAACTCTTGGGCGGGTCTTGCGCCCGCTAACAACGAAAGCGCCGGTAAAAAGAAATCTGTGCGAATTTCTAAAGCCGGTGTTTTCATTAAGCCGCTTCTCGTTCAATGTGCGCTGGCGGCTGTAAAAGATAAAAAGGAAACATACTTCGCCGTTAAGTACCACAAAATCAAGAAACGCCGCGGTCACAAGAAAGCCATTATCGCCATCGCACGTATGATGCTTACTTGTATCTACCACTTGATCCAAACCGGCGAAACCTTTAATCCTTCGGACTATGAGGAACTACATTCGCCAGTTCCTCAAAAACAACTTCTTTCAGATGAAACCGCTGTTGCGTATCTTGCCGCGCAAGGCTATGATGTTTCATCTTTAGTTAAAATAGCGGTTTAACCCCTTTTTTTCCTGCTCATTCTTCAGGCTTTTTTGTTATGTCTTGAAACTATCCGATACTTTCACACTTAGCCTCCTGGACAGATTGATTGGTGTTTATGGGAATTATATGTCCACGCCGCCCCATAACGCGCAGTAGCCGCCGCACTTGCCCGCGCACCAATAGCCGTGTATAATGCGCACATAGGGGGCGGCTAAAGGATGAT
>JGI20166J26741_11560918_pt1 | contig 12057 bp, 6 predicted proteins | sample TergutCu122P5_FD_26741 | JGI IMG/M metagenome (IMG submission 26741) | reverse complement strand
GGGGGAGAATTCGGTGACGTAATATGAATTTGCTGTATGTATGTTTGTCATCACAGTATGACAATGGCGTAGGACACAAACTGAAATATGTAGCTGAATGTATGGAAGAAGCTGAATGTTAATGAATAATGTGTGTGACTGCCTTTAAATGCCTGAATAATTCTACTTCAACACAATGGGATGTCCCTGATTTATAGATAGTAGCAGAACATATACAACTGTTACTGATGTGATGTGTTGAAACACAGTATGTAAATAACAGGTGGAAACCTAAAGATTGAAAATGTTCCTCAAACATGCTACCAGTGCTTACATTTAGCACTATTACCATACCTTAAGGTTAGAAACCTCTGTTACTCTGATGATGACACTGTAGTGTGTAGGGTCATAAACACATATTAAAATGTACCACTACAATGAAAAGGACTTCACTTAATGAAATGTTCCATTCACAAAGTTGCACTTTTAATGAGCATTTAAAAATGGATATTTCTCTAAAGAAAAAAAAGATATAGAAGAAAAGCAAGGTTATGTGTGAGAATCAATGAATTTTGTAAGTTGTGGCTTATTTTGCTAAGGAAGGAAAATCATTTTATAACATTGTAATTTAAGTGAAGTTCTGAAGTTCTTGCAGCAGATTTATTTATTTATTGATTCTAGCTGCTGATGGGTATATACTTCTCATGTTCTTTTGACTGCTTCGACTTCAGATGTGTGGACAAGTTGTGTTCATAGTAATACAAAATTACTGTGGACACTGACACTGACACTTCTTGCATGTGTTTGTATTTACAGGATATTAAATAAGTGTAGTCATTCAAGTGGTTGTTTCTGAATGTGTGTGTAGCATGAGACTCATTTTTGTGACCAGCACTATTCACTGAGTGTGAACGTATCAGCAAGTAGAAATGTTTGCATTTGGTAGTAAATTATGCATTAATTTCAGTGTGTTGATTTGTTTCATTTTTTAAAATTATGCTGTCAGTTGTGATTTCATCATATCTTGCAGCTTTGTAAAGCTTTGTGTGTTCTAATTTGTGCACCAAGTTGTACTGATTGGGCGTTAAATGTTGTTACACATACTGTGTATGAGTATAATGTCACAATGTTTTGTCAGATTTTAATGCATTTAAGCAGTTGTAATTAAAATGTTACAGGACATTTGAAATTGTAGAGGTAAAAATGTGTTTTGTTGCAAGATAGTTATCCAAAATTTCTAATTAGAGAAGATTGTTCTTTTTTGATCTGTATGAGATAGTGGCTTTTATTATGATTTATTATGATAACATTTTGTATTTCATAAAAATGTTTGAAAAGTGGATTTTCTTTATTGTGGCATTATAAAAATTTTTCTGTAGCTTCTTTGTAAAATTTTTTGTGTGAAGATTATTCAAGGTGATTGGTGACTATGTGTTATAAGAAATTAATTCTTAATATAAGGGTTATTTGTTCCTCTGCAGATGATGTTTCTTCATGTTCATTATTTTGTTAATAATAATGCAGGTATTTTACACTGAATTGTTTTGTTATTGGAGAATTAGAGTCCATATTTTATGAAAGAATTATATTATTCAAAATATATTTCTGGAATTGTACGAATTGTACGTACTTGATCAATAATTCATTATCTGTTCTGAATATGACACATCATCCTTTCTTTCTGTTTTATAATAATGAAGTTTCATGGTGACTTTCATTGACTAGTGTTGTGTGCTTGGATAGTAATATAATACTGGATAGAGCTGTTTTGCTTTATCAAGTTATACATTAAAAGGTGACTTTGGCATTTGTAATTCCTGTACTTGTACAGTATAATTTTGCTATTTTTTTAACCAGCCCCTAAAGTATGAATTAAATGTTGGATCATTGGAATGTGCATGGAGAATTTAAACATTTGTTGTATATTCCATGTGTTAATATTGTAATTTCAGGATGGTGGATGTCGGAGGGCAGCGTTCAGAAAGACGGAAATGGATTCACTGTTTTGAAAATGTCACCTCCATAATCTTTTTAGTCGCTTTAAGCGAATATGATCAGATCTTGTTCGAATCTGAAAATGAGGTATGTTACTATTATGAATATGAGCATTTTTTTCCTGTCTTATTGTACCAGAAAATTTGAATACAAATGCTGTGTTTGGATACTGTGTATAATGTGTCTAATCTGGGCCATTCTTTATAAAGTTGATGCATGTAAATGCCGTGTTCAACCTGGTCCCTTCAAATTTCAGTGGAATTTGGTGGACTGTGTGTGTACTTTGTGGTTCCAAGGAAAATTGCCTGATTTTAGCTGGGTACTCCATGCAATTTGTGTGTAATGAACGTTCAAAATTGGAGGGTTGGGGGTGGTTTTGATTTTTTTTGGCATAATGCAGTTACTAAAAATCTGTCTAACTGTGACTTTAATGGAGCTGGAGATCTCATCTTTGGCTACATTTGAGACCTAATGAAATTCTGCTTCCATTGAGGTTTAATATAGATCGGCATTTTGGGGTCACCAGAATTGACATTTGGCCTTTAATTGCCAAAAATGCAGACAGTTCTTATTCAAGAAGTATATTTATTATTTCATGTACAGTGTGTGCCAAAAACACTTGATGGTCTTAGAAATGACATAAAATTTTAAGGCAAAATGGAAGATATTTATTGAATTTAGCAGGTTTGGTTCATGTCCAAGAGAATTCATATGCACACAGACCCTTGCGACAGTCATAAAACTCAGCAGTGATTGCCTTGATGTTTTAGTGAATAAATTATGAACTTACTGTGTTGTGTATGACTTGACAATGAATTAAAATTCTCAGTGAACTGAAATCTGATATCAGTTCAGATGAATGCATACTAGTAGTGATTTTGCCAATAATTGTTCCTTAACTTTGCAAGATGAAGTTCAGGGTTACTACTGGATTAACGCTTGGGCAACATTTCTCTCCCTTGAAGTGTACTTTAAAGGGAATTTCTGTTGCAGTTATTCATGAAACTGTACTAGTCATGTTAGTGACTGAGGCAAGCTCTGTTTGATGGGCTCACCAGACTAAGTTCCACCTGAAGACAAAGGCAGATCTAGCCCCTGAAATAATGCAGGTTTTTTTAGCTTGAGAAGATGGTCAATGTCCAGGATTATAGTCATGTATTGATTTTTTTTTTACAGAATCGAATGGAGGAAAGCAAGGCCTTATTCAAAACCATTATCACATATCCGTGGTTCCAGCATTCATCTGTAATTCTTTTTCTTAACAAGAAGGATCTCCTAGAAGAGAAGATCATGTACTCTCATCTGGTGGATTACTTCCCGGAATATGATGGTATGGAAAGTATTATTGTAGTAAATGAAATGTGCTTTGTTAAAAGGAGAAGCCTTGTAAGATAGTTAACAAAATTCATTACTTGAAGAACTTACTGTGGAGTGAAGTCTGATTTTTACCTCATAGTAAGGGGCTTCTTTTATAGTTCATTTGCATATGCCTTACAGCTGCAGGGGCTGTATAAATAATAATAATAATAATAATCCATCATGAGTTAGGCCTAAATGACTGGTTTCGGTAGAGAAGTGCATTCAGTAACCTCTCCTACCCAAACCCCATCCTCACCTGTCTGTGGTGCAGCGTGCTGTAACTAACAGGGGTCTGGTGACAGTCACAGCCTTATAACTGTGTTGTCATCCACAGAGGAAATGCTGCAGAACACGCCTGTCCAGAGGCTAAAAGGGGCCAAGTCCACCACTGGACTGCCTAGTAGCAGGCTAGTAACACGCTGTAGGGAATTAAGTATTACTTTCAAGCCTCGGTGTAAAGACAACACAACAGTTGTATAAATGTCTGCAGTTAAAAGCAAAAACACTATGTCTTGAAGATAATTGGGAAAAAAACATGCATTGGATATAGTATCTGATTTTATTTATATTTATATTGCACTTACATGAAATTCTGTAGCTTTCATAACTTTGAACACTTAACTGAAGACTACTTGCCATTTAAATTACAGAACCATTTGCTAGTAATTACACGTTTTTACACTGCTGAGCCAGTACAGTGACAGGCTACAGAACAAATGGCACATGCTGAGGTATAGTTGACAGTTGTGTATGTCATTCTAGGTTTGCGTTAGGTGTGAAGTTATTTCTACACACAATCTGTTTGCCCATGATGCACCTTTTTGACACAGGGAAAACTTTTAATGTTGTAGTGTACTTTTAACACTTGTTTTCTGAGAATGATCTGGGGGAAAGCCTTGTATTTTAAATGGCATGTTAGTCTTCTGCTTTATACCCCAGAAATATCGCATGTGTACTTAATGGGAATATAAACCTATATATATATCATCCTAGGAGACCATAAATGGTCTTTAAATTACAGTGCGCAGTGGCCAATTTGCCATGCGGTGGTCTCTATGGGATTTATCTATAGCGCACTGCAGGAAATAAAGCAAATTTTTTATATTATTTATCTTTGGATGAGATGTTTTCTGATTCATCTAATGAATGGCTGAATACTGATGTTTGTTTTTCCCAGCAGTTATCCTTATCATGGCAGAGTAGTCTCACCAGTTGTCAAAACTTTTGTACATGTTGCAGTGTTTAGTATCCGTTTCTTTCTGGGCCATTGGTCGACCCTGATTTTACATCCTTTTGTGGGATTAACTTGATATTCAGTCCCTTCAATGTTCTTCTCAGATTCTGGGTCAGATATAAGGTCCAGAATATGGTCTTTGTTGAATCTTTTCATCTGTAGAAATTTGAGGCCATGTCCCATCCTTAAGTCTGCAAAGTGTGTGGGCACTTGTAATAACAGCAATCAACTACTTGTTCCATAGCATAGAGGGGAAGGTTTTTTCCTCATCACACACAGTCTAGTTAGCTTTAGAGGAAAAAAGTGATGGCTTATTTATGTATACACCAGCTGGAGGCAGGAAGTTTGAGAAGATAAATTGTAAACTTTGACTGTACTGGCCTAGAGCGGACATTTCGAGTCAGAATTTTCTGGCTCCTTACAGACATAGATTTAAATCATTTTTGTATAAAGAGTGAATATATGCAGAACATAAATATTGAGTGAATTTAAAAAAAAGATTCAGACTGATAAAACTGATACACAATGAATTTTCACAAATTCACGTACAAGTAAGCAGATTCCCCCATGTACTTGGGCCTTATAATTTCAGAGTTGTAATTTATGTAGTTTATTTGTGAATTGCTGCATTTCAGACATTTAATTGACCACACCCATCACACATAACTTCAGCTGTGACAAAGTATTGTGCATGTTTAACCTTTAATTAAATAACCTAGTTGCTGTGGTGACCTGGCACCTGGGATTTGAGCTTTATATTATCTTACCTGGTTTCTCCTTTATTTTAAAAGTGTTAGTAAATCCTGTTTCATCATTGCAAATACTTCTAATTCGTCACAAATCAAAGGATGTTTGAGGTACATGTTTAAGTCAGTGACTTTATGGCTTGCTGTTTGAGACAGGTCCCAAACAAGACAACGTTGCAGCTCAGGAGTTCATCCTCAAGATTTACTTGTCTGAGAATCCAGATCCTGATAGAATGTGCTACTCTCACTTTACAGTAGCCACAGGTCTGTGATGGATTCCTGTTCTGCTGCAGAATCCTTCAAATGTAGTGTTGCTGCCAACTGCTCTTTAGTTTTTTACCACCACCACCATGTTTGAAAGACTAGTACAGAAAATTGTACATTACTGCACCATGTGCTGCTCTGCATTCCTAGATCACAAAAAAATGCTTTTGTAGTGTTTGCTTTGAATCAAACACCATGAACTATGTAAGTGGGAAGACACTCTATTAACCCTGGTAGTGTCTGATTTAATTCCTACCTTGCTGAGCTGCCATTTTAGGTTGTCAGAGCTATATTACCAATTACCAATTCCAACAGTGCAATACAAATTATCTTTATTGTATTAGTTTTTGGAATCCAGGAGGAGGTTATCATACACTAAAACAGGTGTTAAAAATTACTCGAACAAACAGAACAAGTTCAAATCTTATGTAAATTTGAAAGTAGACTCCTTTTAAAGCAGGGCAATCCAATACACTAAAACCGGAAACACAATCTGAGGCTTTACTAATAGTACTGGAAGGCTAACTACTTAAACATCCTGTAATAAAACCGTCTCAGGTGACTAGCAATGTCATTTCAGAGTTTAAGTCTGCAATGAGGCAGCTAATAACCTGCAAACATTTTGTAACTTGTAGTGGCCATAAACATTACAAATCTTTTACAGTTAACTGTCAGCTGTCATGTAATTTTTGTAAGAATTTCACATGTAGCAGAAAAATCCCACTTGTTTCATGACATTGTAGTTGCCAGAGTGTGCCAACGGACATCGTGTGCTGGCAGATAAGCAGTTTTTGTTGGGGTCAGAAACGTTAGCCTGGGCCATACGCACCTGCTTGAGTAAAAATTATCAGCACTTGTCTGTTACAGGATTAAGGATGTAGTTGTGTTGGTACCATGACATATTCAACATGATAGGTTAGAATAGTACTGTGAGGTTTTACATTATTTGATTTTATGATACAGTGATAAGAGGACATTTTGAATTGTAGAAAAGAGGGTTGTTTAATAATTTCATTGTGTGCTGAATACTGAAGTGTACTTTCAGGCTGTTCTGGCTGTCAGAGGAAAGCACTGTGTAATCTGTCAGCTGTTCTCATTTCTTCTTTTTTTAAGCATATACCTGTTTTTGTAAATGAATTTCTCAGAAGAGGATAGGTAAAATTGCCAGCCTGTACATGAACCTATGTGTGCTTAGAGAAATGTATTTATATGGACAAAAGAACCTGAGTAGCTGTTGAGGCACATTGTAGAGATTTCTCAGAAGAGGATAGGTAAAATTGCCAGCCTGTACATGAACCTATATGTGCTTAGAGAAATGTATTTATATGGACAAAAGAACCTGAGTAGTTGTTGAGGCATATTGTAGAAATTTATGGTATGTGTGATGTTGAAGTTTTGTGTCATGTTACATAGTGACCAAACAAAATCCCCCAATTTATAATGGTTTTACAGATAATTAGTATCATATATTACTGATTGTTGGTGCAGTGGGAAATCTGTAAACAATAATTATCTGTCTGCAAATGCAATGTTACTGGATTCCGATATCATCCTACACGTGGTTACATAATGTACTTCAGGCCTTGGATGCAGAGTGATTATATAGCATCATTATTTTTTTCTGTAATACTAAGCATGTAATTTACTCTTGGGTATTGATATTAGTTGCTGATAACAGTGGCCACATGGTCTAAGTTGTGGGTCTAATGCTGCTTGCTACCTGGGATTGTGGGCTTGAATCCCACCAGGGACTTGGATATCTTACCTCTTGTGAATGTTACGTGCTGTCACATAGAAGTCTCTCCAAAGGGCCAATCACTCATCCAGAGGAGTCTTACCAGTTGTGGTGTGTGTAACTGAGTGGGATCAAGGAACCTCATAGAGGAGGCCTAGGCTGAGTAGGGCTGTTGAACTATGAGAAAAAAAAAATGATATTAATGGCATCACACTGCACATATCCAGTTAAACCATGTCAGTTACATCACTGCATGAAATTGAAGCTTGCCCAGTGGCTGAATGCATTTGAATTTTCTTGATTGATATTCCATTCCAGGGTTTTGGTTGCTCATGCAGGAAGACTGTCATATTTTGAGTCAGAGCTACTTTTGCCATCCCCATTTCACACCTATCATGCACTAAAATGAATAGAATATAAGTGTTTTGTGTATATTTATTTGTAAGTGACTAGACAGAAGTCTACTGATGCGGGTTTCCCTAAGGTATTCCTTTTTTACCATGTACTTTATAATGTCTTGTGTGTTGTCCAGTTCCTATTGTAGGTTCCAGTAGTTGATAACTGTGTAATGAAACACTGTTCCGTGGCATCAGAAGATAAATTGTCTATGTTAGGAGTATATTGCAAGGTATACCACGTATTTTCTCATTTGTTTCAGCTGATACTGCGCCCTGTTGTTTGCTTTGCTTGTTCACAAATTTGTCCTGGGGTAGATCTTATACAGCTTCACATTCTGTATCATGTTTTTGTATATTTATGAATTTGTCTTAGAGTGGTGTTTGTGATTGGTGAAATATGTTCAGTGAAAATCTGAAGTGTCCTTGCAAAACCACTTTTGGGTCTTTGTTTTTCTGGGACATAGTGGTATTCACAGGGTGATAACTGCACCAGTTGCCCAGTACCATGGCACTACTACACTGCTCTGAGAGTGTAAGAGCTTGCAAAACCTCTCCTGTTTAGGGTCTATTAATTTTAAATGTAAGTTCATATTTATGATTTCATAAAAAGATATTGTGGCAAAAATTTTGACAGCATGCTTTTTTCCTTACAATGTTGTATATGTAAGGCATATCCAGAAAGTAAGAACTGATTGCGTATAGCAGCTATGCAGGTGACATGTCCACTTTCGCTGAAGGTCAGTTATGTATGTCAAGAGGAACACATGTATTGTGTAGTATGGTGTCATGATTTTTTATGCTTTTGCTGTAGTTATTAAAGATGAACACGAAAATTGAAAATTGCACTACTTGTGCAGTGCAGTCGGTGGCACAGTTTTCAAATGCTAAAAAATGTATGGTGAAGGTGCAGTGAATGAAGGAGGTACAAGAAAATGTTTTCACCTGTTCAAAGAAGGCAAGACAATGTGGAGCTGCCTGTCATGACCGATACATGTGTATTATGCAGACAGTTCAGTCAGAAGTTTTTGAGCATCCCCCATACAGTTATGATCTTGCACCAAGTGACTATCATGTATTTCTCAGCTTCAGGAATTTTTGCTCCCCCTCCCGCCTCCAGGCCAGAGTCTCAGGAGTGACAAGAGACAAAATACATTGTGCAGGGCTGGTTGAAAGGCTTGGTGGCAACCATTTTCAACTAAGGCATGCTAAAGGTGGTCTCATGATCTGACTTGCCTTAATTTATGTGGCAACTATGTGGATTTGTAGTTTAATGTAGGTACCAACATGTTGAAGTAGTTAGTTTTAAAAAATTCTTTAAATGTTTTTGACACCCAACTGGTTCTTACTTTCTGGATGCGCTACGTTGGACTTGTTTTGATCAGACCAGAAGTTACAAGATTACAGCTTCGTTAGTTTGTTGTAATTGTTTGTTGCTTGTTTGCTTGTAGGACCCCAGAGGGACGCAATTGCAGCTCGTGAATTCATCCTCAGGATGTTTGTGGATCTGAACCCCGACGCTGAAAAAATTATCTACTCACATTTTACCTGTGCAACAGGTACCAACTCCTGAACATGCCACAACCCTGCATATTTGCATCTTTGACCATAAATATGCCTATTTAAGTATCTGAGCATTGAACAGTTTTCTTTATAAGGCTTATGGTGGTCATGGTGGATAATGGTCAGAAATTATAGGTTCACTGAAATAGATGTGGTCCCTGGTTTGAGGATTCTGTAACCCTAATAAAGATTTGTTGAAACTTGTTGATTAGTCTTGGAATTGAAATATGTGTACAGATATGATCTACATCTTGTGCACAGATACATCACTTCAGTAAGTTTATTGTCAAAGTATATTAAAGGTATAAACATAACTTCTAATAGTGGTATGGTTTATTTCACTCTTGAAACACTTTTGCTGTTCCTGGAATTTGGTTTTCACATCTTTATCTTGAATATATGTGGTTTTTCTGGGTGGTTTCATCAGTTACAAGAGCCACTGTTCATTTACAGATTGTAGTTTCTCTTGTTCCAAGGAAGGTGAAGCAGTTGCTGAAACTGTATTTTAAAAATGGGCCACATTTACCACCATTCACAAATCCCATTTTTTTAATTCAGTTGTAGTATCCATAAGCCATCAGTATTATGTTGTATTAGTGACCATCTGCTTTATCATTTTATTGTCATAATGGTCAAAGATTTGCAAATTGTACAGGTGCTGGCATGTGATTTGATATTACGTGTTGGTAATGTTTGTGTTTTCTTTGCATGCTGCTATGTTTCTGGGAATGGATTGCCTTGGCTTCTGATACTTCGTGGTGGTGTCATATGTGTTAACGTTATGAAATATAAATTTTATAACATGTTGTGGAATTGCTGAAATGAAAATTTTGTTGTACTTTGTTTCTGTTTAATGTACACAGATACTGAAAACATCAAACTTGTATTCTGTGCTGTTAAAGATACTATTATGCAAAGTGCATTAAAAGAGTTCAACTTAGCATAAACTGGCACGGGGTATTACTGTATTTACTTGAATGCAAGACGGGGTTTTCCCCCTCAAATTTGGTGCTTGAATATATGAAGTCATCTTAAATTCGTGTACGAAGCACCAAATTTGAATGTGCCAAACTGGATCACTTGGAACCAGACCACATGGAGCCAGACCAATCCCTGTATAACCAAATTGTTGTGTGTAGACAAAAGATACTGAAGTTAACTGGCATGATCTTCTTTTTTGGACTTTGTCCATTGTCCACTTTTTTAAAGAAGCATGACTTTGGAAGCTGTCACTGTTTCCCAGCTTAGGCAAAGTTGCACCTGACCTGGTGGTCCCCTGAGATTGAGCTGTCGAGTCACTGGGCAACATAGGAACAATAAACTTGTTAAGCTATGCGCCTGATAACAGATCTAGTCCAAGGGTAGTAACAGGTAAATGGCTACTGAAAAATTAAAAAAACTACAAAACCCAAAAGGAAACCTGGACCAATCCACAAATTAAAAACAATAAAAAAAAGCCATAAACTCAGACTGCTCAGACCACAGACACCTCACAAAAGTCCAGAACACACACATTTTAAATTCTTAACACCACTAACACCATCTGTGGAGAAAATCAGGAATCTTCGTGAGTTCAAGTAAGTTTAAGCCAAGAAATGTAAACGTATTATTTAGTCATTGTTGATCATAGCAGCATGGCAGCACATCTCACCAGAAGTGACTGTGAAGGGTTTTAAGAAGTGCTGTACATCCATTGCAGTGGATGGGACTGATGATAAATCATGGAATGGCAGTGAAAGGATAGGAATGTTAGGAGTGAGTGTGGAGAAGATGAAGGCATGGAAAGTGGAGACTTTGACACTGATTGGTGAAGATAGAAAGAATCTGACATGCTTTGTGCATTAAGTGTATGAAATTGAATTAATCGTAAAATATTTTTTCTTAGGAGACTTTTTTTTAAGGGGGGGTGGTGGGTGTCATCTTAGTTTTGGATAAATACGTTTTCCTCTGGCAGACACGTTTTATTTTGGGGGTTGCTCTAGATTAGAATTGTCTTGCATTTGGGTAAGTACAGTATGTGAAGAAAATTAGAAGTAGGCATATCATTGTTACTGTTTCAGGTTGTTCTGTTTTTATTGTTTCCAGTTAAATTTTATCTCAAGGATGCCAGTGTTCAGTGGGCACAGATCTGCATTAACACATTTTCTTATGTTGTTAAGAAAGTAGTTATGGCATGCTTATGTTATATTTAAGGAATTAACATTTGAGTAGTAGGTTTGTTTTTTAAACTGATTCAGTTAGGCAAGATGTCAGTTTTTTTGTGAGATCAGTGGCATTGCAATCTGTGGTAAATGGGATACCTCTTCCATCGGGAAAACTACAAAAAACCGCATGCTGGGTCAGCCGAATGCATGTTCATTGTTATGACACTGGTTGCATCAGTGCATGTGATTATGATTGTGAAGTTCCCAGCCCTCTGGGATGTGAAAACATGTCATTATAAATAGTTAACTGTCATTTGGCAGTCTGGGCATCTTAATTCCCACATTGCTTTTCACAGGGCAAAGGAAGGTGAAGATCGTAGGCAGCAGGCCAGTACATTTAATGTCATGTCTGGCCAGCATTCTGTGAATGTGACTAAGTTCATATTGATGTACGACAGGAAAGTAGCTGGATTGTGATCCTCTGGTGGTTTGAGAAACCATTGAATCTGTCTCTCACTGTAGCTGTTCTGTGTGTGGCCTCAGGAAACTCCAATTATCTGAAAGACTCACAGTCACACAGGGCTTTGGTTCTTCCCATTGGGGTACACAACATTAGTATCATGGTCCTTTTCAATGCTAACCC
>JGI20166J26741_11560585_pt1 | contig 12065 bp, 8 predicted proteins | sample TergutCu122P5_FD_26741 | JGI IMG/M metagenome (IMG submission 26741) | reverse complement strand
CCCCAGGAAAGACCCGGTACCCATTGTACAGGAGGCTGGGTGGGCCTCAGGGCCGGTCTGGACTGGTGCGGAAAATCTCGCCCCACTGGGATTTGATCCCCAGACCGTCCAGCCCACAGGCAGTTGCTATACCGACTACGCTACCCGGCCCACTGTAAGAGCTATCATAATACACATTATTCTTTATAAACAAAACAAGTTACAAAATGTATGCACTGCATAACATCTGTGGTGCATCTAACCTAAAATAAATTGTAAAAAATTGTAAACAAGAACTACACAATAAATTTGACTTATGTCTGGACACATCGTCCATCATCTGGCTTATTAAAAACACACTGTTTCAGTCACTGAATCTCTCTCTTTCTTTAGGTGGTGAGAAGAAATGGGGATTCTGTTCTATTGGATGTCCAATGACACAGATCAACCCTTCATAACAGGTCACCAGAGTTTGGTCCCCATTTCTCCTCCTAGCCTGATGATGCAAGACACATTCAGTCACAGAAAACTTGTGTTCTTAATAAACTTGCAAGTGGACAATGTCAAAAACATTACTCCATCTTCTTACAAAACACCATCAGCACCTTTTAAAGCAATATACATACCAATGGATAAACATGATCAAGGCAAAGAGAAATGGTGCTTGGAACAAAGCGCTTAAATGATGCACCTGGTTCGGCCATAACCAGCTGCAAAAGTTCAAGAAACTTTTCTACAACGCGTGTTCCAGCTCCTCCCTCCTGTCCCAATGACTCTGCTAGATGTTCCCTGTAACAGAACATTAACATGACAACAAAATAATTTTTGAGATCAATGAAGTTTTCTATAAAGTAGGCAAATTCAAGGAATGGAGAAATATACATTATTCAGATTATCTGTACTTTGTTCTGATGTAAAATCAGATCTAAAGAGTATCAAAACTTCAGTTCTATATACCAGCAACCCAGGAGACAATTGAATGCTCTCTTATGACCTGAAAACTGACAGATGGAGGGGCAGTTGTACATACAACAGAATTCCTTTCATCTGGCACCCACGGGACAAGACAGGTGCTGGATTATCAAATTTTACAGATTATCAGACAGTACATATACTGACCTCAGTTCTTACAGCTAATTTTTTGTTACTGCCCTCACAGAACATGCACTTCTCAATTATTTACTTTTCATCATAAAAAGTCTTAGCTTTTTCAACTGCCATAGGCCCAGACATGGGCTTTCCTTCAGAACGAATTGTTGTAAACCACTTACAAAGTACCTTGTGCAATTTCAATACCTGAGGCTCTTTCAATGTCTATCATTTGGAAAGGTCCTTCACATTTTTGCTTGCTGCCACATATAATCATAAATGATTCTTCTGATTCTTTTTACAAGTGCCAGTTAATGACCCAATGTTTTATGAGGCCACACACCTCTCTTCACCATTTGCCACTTTTACACACCCTAATTATTCAAAGTTTCTGATGAATAGTTAACGTTATGTGTTTCTTTATGCCAGGAGAACCTTGATTACTCATCTTTGGATCTTTTTGAGCCACTAAGTACAATATGGTCTACTTAAGCCAAAGTAAAGTCATGGTATCAGTATGTGCACCAGATGTTATGGTTTTTTGACTACTTTCTTCATGTGTCAAACTCTTGGGAATGCCAGATTATCAGGTACTGGATAAAGAAATTCTGGTGCATACTGTAGGGAAATATGTGTTTGCAGACTTGGATATTAATATTTAGCCATATAAATTAAATAAGTACATATTTATTACCTTGTGAAGACACCAAGAAAAGTCTGGACAGTCTGTTCAGTAAAAGTAGCACCAAGCTGGTGTTGTAAACCAGCAAATGCTATGAGGAAGAAGTCTAGAATCACCTCACACACACCAGGAGACCGCACATACAGAGGGAACATTGATAATGTTTGGTGTACATTACCCTGCAATATCAAATCAGGATGGTCCTGGTCAAACTTTAGTTATTTTCTTGGGAGGTGGGAATTCAGGTTGCTATCACTAATTCAGACTGTATACCATCAAACTTTACACGGCAGACAGAGCAGCATGAAGTTCGTTTCAATAAACAATCAAAATTTGAATAAATGCAAATTTCATATTTTAGTGTAAACCACTATTAACTTCATGGTATTCAGAGCATGTGTTAAAATTTGTGAAACTGCTCTTGTGTCCTTAAAGGGTGAAAGTAAGTAAGAAGGTGAGCAAGTGAGCAAGCCAGCAAGCAAGCACTTAAGTGAGTGAGTGTGTGTGTCTGTGGGGAGGGTGAGGGAGGTGCATTTTATTTCATAGCTCAGCTGTTGCTAAATAGATTTTTACAAAGATTTTGTTCAAACTAAACCTTTTGGGTACTTTAAACTACATTCATGTAACTTTAAACACCCTGAGAAGAGCTATATTGTGACTCACCAAGAAACACTCCCTGAAAACAATTCTATGTAAAATTGAAGTTCACATGTGGCAAACATACTAGGCAGAACAAGTGTGAAGAGAAAGATACAATCTTTGTGATTCTGCAAACTTCAATGATGTTTGTTTTCACTTAATGCAAACATATAGTTTCAGGTTATCATATTCACCTTAAAGGAAGATGACTTATGCAGACAAGTGAAAGATAATATATACAGTTGAAAACAATGTTATATATTACATTTATGAAATCTGTTTACTTGTTTTATATCCTTGAAGTCACCAGCCTTTGTTCAGTTCCTTCAATCAGTCATTTGTCACCATTCCTACATTCTTTCTCAGATGCAGTGTCTGCAGTTCCCATGTGGTAGCTAGGAGATGCTGACTTTGAAATATATTGGTCTCTTTCTCATCTCGTAAACTGACAGCACAATATGCCATGAATATTTACACATACAGTAAAACCCCTGTCTAATGTTCTTTCAGGAGCAGTGGATCCAACATCAAAGTGAGGAACATTAAATGGGGGTGTCATGGTAGCACACATTATGTCAACCGAATAAAAACTGCAGACATACAAAAGCAATGTGTGTGTGTGTCTATATATACATACTCAGGCAATCACTGGCATTAAGTTCCAGTGGTACGTACAGACAGTGCTATGGAATGCAACATGTGGCAATACCTAATACAAACCTGTATCACTGAATGCAGGAGCTTCTTGGTGTGAGAATTCTCTGACTGCATATGCTTTACCAAATCACCAAGAAATTTGAGTGTCGATGTAATTATGGGATAAGCCTGTTGTTCTGGAGGTTGGGTTGACAGATGTCCCAGGTTTCGGAAGTCTGATGTTAAAGAGTTCATGAGGGTGACTAGCAGCTTGTGACGCAAATCCCATAACTGGTCAGTCATGCCTGGGCTGGGTAGTAGCAACGTATTACACAAAGCCAACTGCACCAGGCGCTGAGCCTTCACAGAACACAACATGATTTATCATAAGCTGCATGAGAAAAGAGAAAGTAAGTACCATGCAAACTTACCTTTCACAGTCACATGTGGCACTTTCATGAGATCACATTACAGTCTAATACATCAGTAGCACAACTCATGAAAACGTAAATGGCAAAATTGCCTTTTGGTTAATTAAGAATCATGCCATAAAGATACATGGGAGACTGAAGGTATAAATGCCACGTGCTTTCAACCTCGGAAGTAGATACTTTTAGTTTTCAATAGTTATTTTATTTACCTACCTACCTACCAACCAACCGACTGACTGACCAACCAACAGATCCATCCACGAACCGACAGAACCACCACCCCACCAACCGACCAACCAACCAACTACCCCACCAAGCGACTGACAAACCAACCAACCAACCAACCAACCAAAGCAACCAAGCAACCAACCAACCATCCATCCATTTGTATACAACAAGATGCAGCTTTTGCAGAAGTTAATCACACCAAAATAAATCACAACTGTAACAAATTCTCATTGTACCTACAACACACATTCAGAATTAGACAGTTTCTTGAACAAGATGTGAAATGTGGAAATCCTGTACATTCACTTCTTCCTTCCATCCCTAATGCTGAAATTCTAATGTACATTATAAATTGGTCCTAAGAGTGTAGGTGAATGACTTGACCGAAAGTTACAGTTAACAATAATTAGTTGTGGAGAAACGTACAGATCAAGAATTACTAACAAATTTGATAAATAACAAAACAGTCATAAAATCAGTAGATAATACACCAAATTACAATGTGCATTTTCTTAATGTTTCTGAATTAATTCAATGAAGATTATATATATTTAGAAAAATTTATTTTTCAAAAATCCTTATTTCACAACTTAATTTCACAATTATGGAGATGTAAACTTCATAAAACGTAACTAAAATTCCTTCACATGCACACTTCAACATTTTTTTTTGTGTGCACCCATATGACAACATCAAATGTAACTGTCATTTGGACATGCATTACCATAAGGTTATGATAAATTCAGGACACCTGCTGTGATATTTGGGTCACTTGATGGTGAAGATGGTAAAGCTGGACACTGTAAGCTGATGTTCTGAAGATGGATGTATCACTGAATATTAACAGTACGCATTTGTGTAGGAGGGTTACGTATATTGTGTGTGGCAGACTAACCTACATTGTACTACATATGAGTTAAAAGAGTTTTGCTATGCTATTTCAGGTTCAAGAACTATAATAGTGGCTAAACCTTACCCCGCCTCTCTCTTATGCACTAGACTTGTATACCCACACACACAAAATATTGGCTCAGTATTTCTCTTTCTTCTTTCATTCTACAATGTAGAGGTGCTGGGGCTTTTATGATTAAGCTGAACATATCAGCAGTGTTAAGGCAGTAACTGCTCCCAATGGTAGGTCAAAATCATAGCAAAATCGGTTATTCTAACAGATACAGCACGTGGCTGAGGAACGTGGAAATGGGGGTATCTGCAGAAGATGAAGAAGAGCCACAACCTGGGACAAGTGCTGGGGGAGGTTGTCATTGGGGCTGCCCACCCATTTACTTGAGCTCTTAGGTTGTGAAAAGAAACAAAGACTGTTGTTGAACAAAGAAAAAAGTCTTCTCAGTGTGTTCATGCTGTATTTCACACAAGCTATCCAACCTGTAGTGGAAAAGGCACCCGTATTACTGACAGTACTTTGACCATCCTCATCTTTTGCTCTTCCTAATGTGACAATGTTTGCAATGCTCTGTTCATGGCTGTAAGTATACAAATGGTATGTGATACAAGAGAACATCTGGACTACATGGCTGCATCTGAACATTTCTGCATGCTGTTTTACAGTAATGCCACGTAGTGAAAATTGACTGATACCTTTACATACTGAATTCCCTACCTTTCACTGAGAATATCAAGACATATAACATGACTAATAAAAACTGTGACAAACTACAGCAAGTTGAGAAAAATTTCTGTCAGGAATGATTTGCTTGCAACATTTTACGACGATCTGGAATGTGTCATAGTGGATGAAGATACTATGAAATTTAAACATTGGGTACTTTTCAGACAGTACACACATGTAAGGCATAAACATTCTGAGACCAATATTAATGATTTTTTATATGACATAAAATCAATGTTTATCTTGGAAAAAACCAAAACACTAAAGATGATGAAACGATAATGACACAAGTAACTATAAGATGTCACATCCCTCTTCCATCAATAAATCACCAAACTGCACCAAAATCGTGGGTATGTGAAGATGCTGTGATTGTCCTTACCAACATATACTGACACTATCTAAACACTGTTGTTGTGCAGCTTATGTTATAGAATTTTAATGTGCATGTGGGTCTAGTGTGTACAGTAATATGTACATCTCTTCCCCATGTACTCCACTGCTACATAACCACTGACTTTTGCAAAAGAAAAACATACACTCCATACAAGCTGATGCCAAACAACTTGTCCTATAATGTGTTAAGTATTGCTGACTTCCACCTAATTCCCACATACAGAATTTCAGAAACCTGTAACCAGACATTTCAGACTTGTGTTCAGGCAGTTCCTTTGCTGGGGAACCAAATATTCAGATTTTTTTTTTTCTGGTTGTCAATAATTTTTCCATGCAAATTCCAAGACATTATCTGGAAATTGGCTACAATTCTTCCTTCCTATGTAGAATACAAAAACATCTATAACAACTGCAGCTGATGCAGTGTCATAAAGTAATTCACGATCCAACCACCGCATTTCAAAACATATGTGAGAGGAATGTCATCTTCCTGGATGTGATGTCATCAGTTTGTTAGATGGTTAACCACTGTTTCAGAAGACTATACCATCTGCGGGCAGCAGTTTTCCTTGAAATGATGGTAACTACCTACAGTCTACACTCTACACTGTCCCAGAAAAATGCAGTTTTAATACTCACTCTGTGAACATTCAAAGTTTGTGAGAAAGAACATTTCATTTTGTACAAACAAAAAGTAATACAAAAAAGACATGTATACTAATGTGAAACCCTTACTTGTGGTTTGTTACAGGAGCAGAGGATTTGAAAATTAAAGTCAGGAAAATGGCAGATGTAAGTAATTTAACACAGATTTGGGGCTTGTCGTGAGTGACAATAAATAATATATATGACACAAAATCTCAAATAAAGAAACATTAAATGGATGGTTTACTGTATGTCATGTAGAAAGAAGTGTACATGCAAACTTACAATAATTCAAATTACAATCATTAGCTTACTAGAGAGAATCATGAAAACAAAATAAAATCAAGGACAGCCACATGAACTTACCATTGTGAAATGTGAAACACACAAAATGTAAATGAAGCTCCTGTTCAATGAGTATTGTGCCTTATTCTGATATTCAAGTAACTTGTATAATTGAAACTGAATTGTGACATGAAGTATTGCATACCTCAGGTAACAGATATGTAAAGGATGCAGCCATGTGGTACATGTTCCTGATTGGCTGCAGTTCCCAAATCTGTGCAGGGCGTACAGTTCCGGTCAGAGTGACTAGAAGATGAGCAGCAGAATGGTACAACTTGGTAGGCTCGTCTCTTCTTGCCAGTAAAGGGACAGCAGAATTTACCATATCCAACACAAGGTGATCATACAGTGGTTTCAATGTGTCCTCTGTATGAAGCTGTGCAAGCCAATGACACCAAGCTTTCAGAGCAGCTAGGATCTGTGCATGGCTGGAATATTAAACACATACTGTATTGCTACAATATTCCATTAAAAATTCTCTACAGACCACAATGCAGCAATTATATTCCTGAGATTTTTAGTTCTCGTGGCAGTGAATCCCCTGGAATATGATGCTGTGTAATTTTGTTGATACAGTTCATCATCTTGGAGAGACTTGCTGTCTCAATCTCAGGGTAGAAGAACAATCTTGTACACTGGAGATAGAGGCAGCAGGTCCCCCAAAATGTAGGCACCTTTCAACCTGATTAAATATTGCATCTCACAATGCAGTAATCTTCATCATTAATTTCACACCGCAATTTCAAAACACTTGAAGTGAAAATAAGGTTCAATATCTATGGCTGACAATACTTAACAGTCCTGGTGCTATTGAAAAATTCCTAACCCTGCATGTGTGTAACACAGCAAGCCCTACTTGGAGCAGAAAACTGCAGCAGTTGTCAGCTCTTCACTGCAAGTCCAAATATAAAAGCTTTCAGGGGTCGCAGTACATAACAATACGCAGTGTGGTGCTAATGACATGTGTTCACAAACAAGACATTACCTATCAACATGGTTGCTGGCCAGCATTATTTTGAGGCATGCAGCACTGACAGCTGATATAAGAGATTAAAGAACTGCAGTGGGACTTCAAAAGTAACAAGTGAAACGTACACTTACACCTCAATAAGATCAGTATTAAGCACTGGGTTCGTTATGTGTAGATTATACAGCCTTTGTTGGGTTCCATATGTGGCCATGGTAGACAATCTTGACATCAGCTGCTGAGCATGCGGAAAACGGGTACTGAATGGCTGTCCTGTATTAAAATTAGCATGTATTTGTCAAAAACTGATTATATGCATATACTAGAATCATTCTATAATGAGTGTCAGTGTAATAAAATTTACTTCCAAAAAAAATTTAAACTTGTTGGCAGATGACAGTGAATTTTTTCTATATTGTAATTCAATTGATACAACATATCTTCAGCAACATGAAACTTTTGTCACAGTGCTTCCATTTTTTTCTAGAACATGGTAGCCATACAAAAATGTTCTTTAGCTCTCAGTCTGATTACTAAATTACTGTAACACAGGAGCCAGGAATGTGAAAGCTGGTAGAGACTATAAACATTAAAGGCTGTCTCATAACATGCCAATTGGGCATTCAGGGGTGGCAGAGGTATACCTCCACCCACATTAAACCTTGGAGCTATAAGGCAATGGGTGGTCAATGCCATGCCCCAGCTGTTTTAGCCCTGGGGAAGAGACCCAACACTAATTGTGCAGGGGGTGGGTGGGTATCGGTGCCAGCCTAGATAGGTCTGGCCAATCTTACCCCAACCAGGTTCCAAACCCTGAATCATCCATTCTGTAGCCAGTTTCTATACCGACTAAGCTATCCTGGCCACATTACTACACACATTAACACGTCTCAAGTATTGTGCTCTGCAAGCCAAGAAATACAAACATATTTAAAAAGCAGCCAGGGCATGAAGCTGACCACTGCCCCATCCAGTAGTAAAATGAAGAATGCAATGGGGCTACACATCCCAACACAACACATACCTTCAAGTTGTTTTTAATTGTGTTATTGAAAGCTGCTGTCAGTTACTGATTATACAATGTCAATTATAGATAAATAAGCATGGGCCATTTTTATAATGAAAATGACAGGGAAAACCCTAAGTGCATGGAGAAAAACTTTGTCCATCACAAATCCAACATGAATAGACATGGGACTCAACCAAAGCCTCCACAGGGTTAGAAATGAGCAACCAACTGCCTTAGGTATGGCATAGTTCCCTCCATCCTGACACATGCCTAAGCACTAAGACTTTACCAGTGATGTTAGAAGTCTGACTACTACCTTGGAAACAGGTCTGAGTAAGTATCCACACACAGAACTTGGCTCTGAAATCACTGCATGCATTTTTTGAAATATAAAGCTCACATGGACTGGTATCTCTCAATGGGATTAAATATAGTGAACTATCACTGGTAACTGCATCAGGTGTTTAATTTCCATTCACTGTTATGCAGATAGGCAACCATGCAAGTCCAGTGAGCTATCCTGATTAATATAAGGCATGACTCTCACCTTGAATGACAATAACAAACTTGGCCACTACAGAGAATGGGTGTGTGAACTATAGTGCACTCTGGTTTATGGATGTTTTCGTCATGGAATTTTGCTCTTACAAAAATTATAAAACACAACCACAAAACTCATGATTCAGACCATAATTCCACTTTCACATAAATCTGAGATAAGCATTTTTTAAAACATAAAATGCAACATAACAAAAATTCAGCATCAACTATTTTTAAGAAATAATGAATTGTTAATAAATTCTGATTATATATGCATGGGCAGTGGTGACATAATAGGATATGCCGACGGCCAATGACAACTACAACTGTGCATGGAGGAAACTTCCATAGGAAGGCAATTCCACTTACATGAGGGTCAACAGGAAAATAGGTTTCCTCATAGACATATTTTCCAGAAATATTCCTTCTCTACCATAGACAAGTACTTAAATTATGCCAGTAAAAATGGTAAAATGGACATGATAAAACCAAATACAAAACTGAACCAGTGGGCAAATAACCAAAATATTAGACTCAGATATACACACCTATAAAGTGTGGGTACATTCTGCCCACTGCCTGTGTGAGAGATGACAGATCTCTCAGAAGACAGTGGAGCCTCAAACACTCGTGTGTATCAGTGACTGCCAAACGCCTAAAATGACTACTATTGTCAATACTTTCACAACACTCTACAGCTCGTTCCAGATGTAAGTAAACTGCAGATGCTTCCTTCCATGGATCATGCTGTAAAACCAAAACAAAGTAACTGAAACCAAGGCATTAATCCTCATCAAATGGTGCATTTCAGAATCAAGATAGTATTATATAAATCTGCAAAAGGGTGTGTGATATCGCTTTCTGCATAGACTCTACAGGATTTCATGGCATAACCTGAAGAAAGGAGACAGCTGAAGTAGATGGGAGAATTACAACTGAATGAATATTAAAAAAACAGAATGGGTAAGTGAGGATTGGACTTACCTGTTGCAGGATGGACAGCACTGGAAGAATGCTGTGAACACAGTAATGGAGCATGATGGGTCCATAAAAGGAGGGGAATTTCTTGACTAGCTGAGGAACTGTCAGCTTCCCAAGAAGGACTTTGCAGGGAGTCAGTTATATCATCAGTTTGATAGTCAAGGATAAAGTTAACAATCATAAATGACACAAACGAAACAAGAGTCACTGCCATCAGACTATTATGGCCTCTAGAAACACAGCCTGACTGTGAATGGATAATAATTATTATAACACAGCTCTGATCAGTGATATCTTTAAAATATCTTGTATGGGGTTTAACCCACAATAATGAAAGGTGGAATTCTTAATCATAAAATTATCCCAATGTATAAAGATTTTATGTTTAAAGTAAAAAATTATGATTAAAATTCTTAATGAGCCACCATTGACATACCTAAAGGCTATCATTAGTAGCACACAATCACTAATAAAATGTGATACAAATTAGCATCTTCAGCATAAAACATAGTGGCAAATTTTAACTGACAAGTACTCCTTGTCAGGGAATGCTTAGTGGATATATACACATACTAATCATAAAGGATTAACTTACCACTAGATCATAAGTCTCCAATGGGGCAAGCTCTGCAATCTTGGCTAGAATCTCAATGCATTGTCTCAAGTACATCTGCCATTCTGTTTGTTCCTGAGGAAACAGACTACAGTGTGCTATTATCTCAGAAGAAAAATAAGGACAATTCATATTAACTCTTCGTGTGAAAATTTACTGATGTATATGGTACATTATGACAAATCAGCAAAAATGGTTTCATTGAACTTTACTCTAAAATGCCATTTCTCATAAAACACATACAATAATTGAGTCTGTTAACTCAAAATGGGTTGCATCTTGAGATCTCAGGCAGCAACACATATCACATTCCCTCAACATTCTTCATTTAGATTATTCAATGTATAAAAAGGGGGAAGGCTGTTAAATGCTGCTTGTTGTTAGGTTTGCAGGAAAGAAATAAAAAGTAAGTATGATAAAACCTTATACATATGGGGATAATGGGAACCAGAGGCCCTAAAAAGGGAAACTACTCCTGGATGCATGGATGGATGGATGGACAGATGGAAGGACAGAAGGGATGGATGGAAGGAGGCAGGGAGAGAGGACTGCAGAGATGAAGGAAGGGAGGATGGGAGGGAGGAGGGAAAGTAGCAAGGAAGCATACAATAGGGCCAGACTTCTGTCTTGTTCAGCGCGATATAATTTTAGACAGTAATAGAATCTTAAATGAAACACTTCCATTTTAGTATTTTATTTACTTTGTACAAGACACACATTGAAATAAAGAAGACAGAGAGGCCAAGGGAAGGAAATAAATCACAGCAACACTGTAGAGTAGATTCATGACTTACATCATCATCCAATGATTCATCATCCAACTCTTCCAGTTGGGCCTGATTATGTTTGAACTGCATTTTTACTAAAATCTCTTGTGCTAATAAGACAAATGCATCTTGGTACCTGAAATTATACACTAAAATCACTGTCTGAACCCATGTGAAAAAGATTATTACACATTAAATATGAACCACAGTTGCAATGCAGTATGGAATAATATTTTCCTTGTCTCCAAATGACAGCTGCAAATGCTTTATGTTAACCTTTAACCCTTCAGCATGGAGCAACGAGCACTGCTCATCCACGCGAAAACGTCACCTGTCGTGTAGCGACGAGCGATGCTCGCCTGCTGCAGTGTCTTACTCATTCGACTATATCTCGACAACATAGGGAGAAAATGTAATCGGGCTGCTATGTACATGTTCAAGAAGGTGCTGGCTCTCTTATGGTGTGGGACACAGTTACTACAAATTAT
>JGI20166J26741_11560474_pt1 | contig 12065 bp, 11 predicted proteins | sample TergutCu122P5_FD_26741 | JGI IMG/M metagenome (IMG submission 26741) | reverse complement strand
TTCCACTATAAAATATTTATTCATGAAAAATGTTTAGAAAACTAAAATGACAAATTCCAGGAGAACCTCTCGCGGCCCGGTATAATTGATGCCAGGGCCCAGTACCGGCCCACGGCCCGTTGGTTGAGAAACACTGGTTTAATGAATTACAAACATGTATGCATGAGAAGTTGATACATCAATAATCAGTTCTTTTGAACTGATTCCTTAATTCTGCTGCAATAAGGTAGCCACCCGTCCTATTCAGTGGCATACTTAAAGTAACGTGATGTAGGGGCTTTTGTTTGGGAAGAAATGGAAAGCAATATTACCTTATGCTGAATAACATGTTTCTTGAGTTTGTTTGGACTGAAGTGGGGTAATAGAGGGTATTGCTTATAAGAAGAAGGAAAAAGTAATATATTCTTGACCAGGCATCTAACTTGTTTAATTTCTGCATCATATGCACTATAAGAACTGGCATATTTATTCTGTTTGTAGTAGTATGAGAACTTTGTTAACATTTCTGTGCTGTCAAATGTCTTCCAGACATCAAATGAGTTTTCAGGTGATAGTGAATTAGTACTGGACAGTGACTGTGATGCTTAGCTAAAATATAAATGCAGGTGTAAATTAGATGGTAACAGTGTAAAAAATGGAAAAGAAAACATGACTGGACAAAGACTTAGGCAAGTTCACATGATTAACAAGGGTTGGCCTTCCTTGTACAGAAGGCTTCAGTTTTGGGGGAGAAATGAAACTGGCAGTGCTCAGATGGATATTAAGCCACTGATTGTTTTCTTTTATTTATTAATGACAGTTGCAAAACTGTTGGTAAAGAAAACTAATAAATATTGTCATCTTTATTTGAACAGACTGGACAGAGGTGAATGACCCCTTTTGCAGAAGGTAACTTCTGTGGTTGTAATGGATAATCTCTGAAGCCAGCTGTTGTTGAGGATACTGTGTGTATGTAGACCTATGTTGTCAGTGTTATCACAGACTAATACTATACAGACCTCAGACACCCCAATATATAATACATTTGCAGACATATGAGTATGTAAAAGTTACATAACACATTTCTGTATTTTTAAATATGGAAAGATATTTTTTAAACCTGGTAGCTGTAGTTTTGTCTGATCACATATCCACAAATCATGAAATGTACCAACCTGTGAATGCTGGGATCATTTAACCCTTAGTATATGACAGTGATTTTAATTTTTTATCGCATGCCAAGGCCACTCTTCTCTGATGATAAGTGAAGGTCATGAAGGTACAACCCACTGATGAGTGATGAATTTCTATGACCTGAACATACTGCAGTTTTTCTTGGACTGTGTAACACAAATGTTTGACAGCATCTGATACAGTGGCATGTGAACAGTTTTGCATGACCCAGGGTGCAGTGGGTCATGTTTTGAGCATACTTGTTCCTTCCATCAACTTAACTTGGCATTGTTTTGTTTGATGGAGCTGCCATTCATGGTGGATTGCCTTCTGAGTCTGTCTGTATATGAATGGCAGCCTCCAGTGGTTTAATATATCTGTATGATATCCTGTGTTTCATGGTGCAATGAATGCATGCAGTAGTAACTACATTTTTTGTCAAGGTATCTGCAAAGTGACTGCAAAAGACAAGTTCTTGTTTTGGTAAACCATCTTGAAAAAGTCTGCTGTTGCTTTTCAAGACACCAAATGAATAACTGGTGGCAAACATATGTAACAGTTTGACTTCACCTGTAAATTTTGGAGTCTCACATACTTACAAAATAGGCTTCATCTGTTTCTGTTGTTTTTATTTCTTGCAGAGTGCATTGAATTAAAAGCATTTTGTTTAGCATTCAGTCTTCAGAAAAAATACTGAAGTTTAAAATGTTCAGTACAGAAGATATAAAAGACTTAGTGCTTCAAAATTCCTGTTAACAAAATTGTAAAGAACAGAAATATATGCTAGTATATACCAGTAATTGTTTTTTAAATTTTAGGCTGTGAAAGGTCATTCACCTGTTATAAGTGAGATCTACATGCATGAGATCGTGCAGAATAACAAACATCTACAAACCCAATATGTCTCATGCAATGTAGTTGTTTTTGAAGCTTTAGTGATATAATTCTGCAGGGGAAAAAAAAAAGATTTCCCCCCCCCCCAAGAATGTTTGGAATGTGTATTGATCTAGCAATGTAATGACCGTGTATCATGTAAGAACAAACATGCTGAACTGGACTTAAAATTGAATCATAGAACATGTACATAGATTTGAATTTATTCATTTCAAATCTTTTTCTTCATAATACAGTGAAACCCGCCTACAACAGAACCATAAGGTACCAGAATTTTGTCCATTGTGGACAGGTTTTGCTTTGTACAGGTACTGCAGTCTGGCAACACTGCCACCTTCATCACAGACTACATAAAACACAATTTGATGTATCTTTCTGAAACTTTCTAATAATGTGTTAGATACCCTAAATCCACTTTTCCCCACTTTTGTAGCCACTTCCTTTGCGTGTTCCTATACCATTGCTCAATATATTGGAAGGTTTCTGGCTCTCACACTACAAACTACTTCCACACAATCTCTTTGCTGTTTTCATTTGCAGTTTTCCATAGTTTCTGTTGAATCATTACTCCAGTTCATCCACAGGTTTTTTTTAATTTATGACTTACTGTTAATATGTCACACACTAGAGTTTTTACAGCATTAAACTTAGCCAAGATTTGTTTTACTGTCAAATTCTCTTCTCCAGTTGTTCCTATCACTTTTACAATTGTCCTTAGATCAAGCACGACTCTTTTCGTTGGAGGCCATGACTACAATGAAATTAAATATTAAGTCTGTGGATATTTTACTGTAAATGACATGATTGTCCAATTCTGCTGGTGTACACCTTCAACCACCACTTCTAATTGTGCCGTATGGGTTCCAGTCTTTGGAACTTGGACACACTGAAGGAACTTATTTCAATTGACTGAAACATATCAAGTGAGCACCATATATTTGACTTCTGTCTTTTACATATAATGGAGTTGTGCATGATTACACTTATATTTTCATTTATTGGTATTATTTATTGTTACTATTTCCGTCTTGGACATTGCTGCATGACTGACTTAATTTCTTGGAGGGATGATGGGTAGGGGGAAGGCTCGGTACCCTTATACATAACCGGACCTCTGGATCAGGATTAACCACTGGTGAAGGTTTATACGTGGCCTGGTTTAGGACACTAGTCTGGAAGACTGCTATCAAAGTGACGACACGTATTCCGTGATTTCGCGTGCGGCCACAAAACTACCACTTACCCCAATCACTACGAGTTGTGTATCCAAAACGTTAATCCGTGGTTTGCGTCCAACCAAACTCCATTAATCCGTGAATATAACCCAGTGCGAGAGGAATAGGTCGTGGTTGCGTATGGAGTTGTGTGTTGGCTGTGCTAGTATACCTTTGTACCTAATTTACTATGTGAGAAATTTGGTGAGTTCCTTTGTAGTGTACACGACTAGAGATACAATGTACTTTTCCGTAATTGCAAAAAAAAAAATTAAATTACTCTGTTGCATTCGTAATGCCATCCGGATTATACTACTGCTGCCACAGCGGTGTACACGCACTTCAAAATATAGAAAGTACGGACTTTTAAGTAGTGAATAATTGGGTATGTTCTTTTTATTTCCTGAAAGTGTTTGGAGGTAGTTCTTTGTGAAACTTGAGTTGTGAGCCTCGATGTTATAGTAAAATTCCGAAATTTAATGAAACTAGTGACCGATGTTTTTGTTGTGGAGGTACGTTTAGACTTGACAGGTCAGTGGCTTTACACACAAGTTCAAACATCTTTTTTCTTTCATAATTTTTTCTACGTGCTTGTGATTTTGAAGCAGCTTTGTTTTCACACTTATGATTAGATTTTTAAATTTTTATAAAGTCATCAGCTTTAATTGGAGTTGTTATCATTGCGTTTGTTTTAAAGGTATAGTTTGGACATGACAATACTGCAGTGGAAAAAAGATCAAGAATATGGTTGGAATCAAGAGTTAAATAATTTTTGTTTGTCAATATTCTGTTGCACTGTCTGTCTGGAAATGTAAATTGATCTTTATTGGTTGGAAGTATGTTACTATTGTTGTTTAGTCTATTATTGAACATGGCAGTATTTACATGTGAAAGTTAACGTTATTGGAATTGAGACGTGCATTACCACTTGCACCAGTACATTTGTTGTGCTTTATTACTGCAAAGTAATGAAATACCAGTGATGTGTACAAGAACTGTGATCTACAAAATGTTTTGAAATGATTATAAAGTTTGCATGAATGAAGAATGTTTTTAGAAATTTTCTAGACCTTATCTTTGAATACCCTTTCCTGTCTTAATTTCACATGTGTCTCTTCTAGAATTTGTGATAATGTTACATAGTGTTATAATTTGTGCTGTTTGTTTGGTTTCATTACAGTGCTTATACTGATAATGAAAGACTGAATGAGGCGACATTAATGACTACAATGAAAGAATTAGTTGAAAACTGCAGGAACGAGCAGAACAGTGAGGTTGAGGTACATGGTGTCGGTGTCCATGCTCACTGTGACACTTGCATAAAAGTGACAAAGTGTACAGTGCAGCCAAGTCATAATGAAAGCTGTGAGATAGTGTCATGTGAATTGAGCTGTGGCTTTCGTTTCCATGCATGTAAATTAAATGAACACAAACTTCTATGTGCCAATGAGAAAGTAGCTTGCATAAATGCAGGTAATGGCTGTCCTGTTACTTTAATACGTCACCAGAGAGCTAGACATTTGGAAACATGTCCTGCAAGTGTAGTTATCTGCAATATGGAATGGAATCGGTGGCCATTGTACTCCCAGGAACACCAGATGCGTGATCCATTATACATAGTGGATTCACAGTCTAAGAAAGGGCAACTAGGTATGAAAATTTTTATAGGGAATAAGTGAGTGTAATGATAAGAAACCTCAGGGTTGTGTGCTGTGGTGTTGTTTCAGATCTTGATGCTGATGCACACTTGAAAGCAATATAGTATACAGTAGTTTATACATTGTGATGTGGTAAACTTAAATAGTCACTTATGTAGATATTTGTACATTATCACAGATTTAGCTTTGGTTCTACGTGATCAGAGGAGGCTGAATGACTGGATAATGGCATGTAAAGCTAGACGTGCAATACCAAACAGCCTGATAAAGCGTTTTCCAGGTGTACCCTTCCAGTCTTGGCCATCATGTGAAAGAGAGAATTCTGTCTTTGTACCTAGCATCACTGATGAGGATGAAAAGGCATGGGAATGCAAGAAAGCACCTCCTGGTATGTTCAAGTAGTTGAACTTTTCAGTACCGATGGGACACAATTTTTCTGTACAGCTTATGGAAATTTTGCACATTACAATATGTGACCAAGAACCTGTTGGAAACTTGCAGATGTTATGTACATCATATCTGTGTGTGTTGGTGTGTGTGATCACAGTCCTTATTGCACTATGAGTAATGAGATTGGGCTGAGTGTTATTGTTACATCCTGAATGTGTACATTATTAGCTGGCTTCCCAACAGTAATGTAAAACTTAAAGAAAATTGTTGCCTGTGGGATACAGATCTGCTTCCCCTTGTCAGAAATTGATGGGTACCCCTGCCACATACAGTTGTCTGCTTTTAGCAGGGATGTCAAATGGTATAAGGGCCTGGCATTCCTTTAAGTAAAAGAACCCAATTTTGTGGTGGTATTTCAAAGTAAAGTTTCTTTGTAGCTTTCTACATCAGACCTCATGGTTAGTAGACCAACATTTTGTTCATGTACTTATTTTGCTATATGCATCATGCATGGTTACATTTCTGTTGGCGATGATGACATTTATGTTCCTAAGAGACTTGAGGTAACAGCTGTGGAATATCTGTGCACCACACTTTACTAGGATAAGTGGTGGATGACTATTGTTCAGCTTGTGGCAGGGGCAAGATACTTTTTTTTTGGGGGGGGGGGGGGAGAGGTGCAAAATTCGCATCCTTGCTTTGGGGCCACCCAACCTCATGTTCACTGGGTTCATTTGTAGGGTAAATCAGACAGAATGTGAAACTGACTTCTCCCATCCATGTTTTCCTTGTCTGTCAGTTGATAACCCAGAATGATTGCAAGGTATTTCCTGTTCTCATCTACATTACACTTCCTTTTAACTACACATTTTTTAAATTTACTAAAATATTACATTAATAACCCATAATCTCTGTACATGTACAGTGATTATGGAATTTCAGAGAACAGGCTGTTACAATTTGATGTACATGAAGGCAAAAGAACTAGGTTGGAAGGAGACCCAAGGGATTCAAAATATTGGCATTGAAGACTCCCAGGCAATAGAATAGTAGATCAGAAGCAAGTGCTGAAAATTTGGGAGAATTATGTTACAGAACTATATGATCGACCTAATTGACCAGAAACCCTAGAAGTTGAACCTGAAGAAGAAATAGATACAGACGAGAAAGGCCCATATATTTTACAAAGTGAGGTGGAGAAAGCTATTAAGGAAATGAGGAATAGAAAGGCTACAGGAGATGATGGTGTACCTGGAGATGTGCTCAATTTATTGGGAGAAGGTGGTTTGAAAATACTGACAAAACTAATCAACACCATATATGAAACTGGAGAGTGGCCCAAGGAATTCACAGAAGTTACGATTGCCTTAAAGAAGAAGACACGAGCTACAAAATGCAGTGACCATTGCACAATCAAACTTTATGTTCGAACTTTATGTTACGTCACTTACATCACACAATCAGCCTTATTGCACATATAGCAAAGATAATTGCAAAGATACTTAGAAGAAGGATTGAAAGGCAAATTGAGGATGTACTTGGAGAATATCAGTTTGGATTTATAAGAGGAAAAGGAACGAGGGATGCAATTGGGATGATGAGAATAATAACAGAACGAACTTTGGAGATAGATGAAGAACTGTGTATTTGCTTCATAGACTGGCAGAAGGCATTTGACCATGTAAACTGGACCAAAATAATGCAGATCCTAAAGAGAACTGGTATCGACTGGCGTGAAAGAAGATTGATTAGCAAATTGTACATGGACCAGAAGGTTAAAGTATGACTGGACTGAGGGGAGACAAGAAGTGTGCAGACTGGAAGAGGAGTTCGACAAGGATGCTGTTTGTCACCAGTTCTGTTCGACTTGTACAGCAAATGCCTTGCCAAGGAAGCTCTGGATGGGCTTGGAGACTTCAACTTCGGAGGACAAATCATTCAGACTGTGAAATACGCAGCTGACCTTGTACTAATGGCTAAGGAAGAAAGGGTGCTACAGGGCATGTTTGATAAACTAATTGAAATTGGAAGATGCTATGGCATAGAAATGAATGTGGAAAAAACAAAAGTAATGAGAATTTCAAGACAACCATCCCCAGTAGCAATTATGATAGACCAAAAACAACTGGAGAATATGGAATGTTTTAAATATTTGGGTAGCATGTTAACAAATGATGGGAGATGTACATGTGAAATTACATCCAGGATAGCCATGGCAAAAGCTGCACTCAGCAAGAAGAAGACTCTTATTACCAGAAAATTGAACTTAAATTTGAGGAATAAACTAGTAATATGCTACATTTGGAGCATGGCTTTGTATGATGCTGAAACTTGGACGCTTCGGGCAACAGATCAGATATACCTGGAAAGTTTTGAAATGTGGTGCTGGAGGAGGATGGAGAAGATCAGTGGGACCGATCATGTGAGAAATGAAGAAGTATTACTTAGAGTCAATGAGCAGAGGAATATCCTACATGAAATAAGAAAATGGAAGGCTAACTGGATTTGGCACATCTTACGTAGAAACTGCCTTCTAAAACAAGTTATCGAAGGAAAGATAAAGGGAGAGATGGAAGTGACAAGAAGATGAGGAAGAAGATGTAAGAAGGTACTGGATGAATTTAAGGACAGGAGAGAATACTCTCATTTGAAGGAAGAAGCTCTAGATCGCACTATGTGGAGGAATCGTTTTGGAGGACGCTTTGGACCTGTCGTCAGACAGAATTCTGAATGCATGAATGAATTACATTAATGCAAATTGTTACTGTTCCTTTGTGCCTTGCTGCCAGCAGTACATTTATGTTTATTTCAAGTGCTTAGAAGTAACTCAGTTATAAGAACTAAATAGGGGGGGGGAATCTGTATGCTGAACATACAAGAATCTCATGATTCACTTAAGATCTGTGATAATGATTGATTTGTTGTATTGTTAATATTTTTTATATTGTCCTTTGTCTGAAATATAATTAATATACACATTTCTGGAACTAAGTCTGCTTCCATATTTAGGCAGTCATTTGTCATGTTGCCAGGTTTTTTATGTTGAGCTAAATGGCCAACCATTACTATTAATCTGAAAATAAAAGGTTATAAAAAATGACAATCATCTACCTGATGATGGGAGGACATCATACCCCCTAGAATATAGTGTATATCATATGTGAAGATTATCATGTTCTGGAGTGTAATACCATGTAGTTTGCTTCTTTAGAAGTGTTGGTACCAATCTTCTATACTACATGGTGGCACATTGTAGAGGAGTGTAATTTGCATAATTAACACCCTGAGAACTTCTGTCTCATATATAATGTATGCCTCAGACAGTGTAGTGCTGAGCATAATATTGGTGGAATACAAGAATCTACATGAAGACAAGTGGTGCTTCAACATGCACATCTTGCCCTTCATCTTTGTTACCATGATAGAGGGTTAGTCAGCATTCTCCAGAAAATAAAGTATGTTATATTTAACACAATGGCGGCTGGGATAACGTAGTTGGTATCATGACTTGCAATGGCTGGACAGTCCAGGGATTGAATCACTGTGGGGGGCAAGATTTTCCATTCTCTCCAGACCAGCCCTGAGTTCCACTCAGCCTTCTGTACAGTGGGTACTGAATCTTTTCTGGGGGTAAAATGGCCGAAGAGTGATGCTGACCATCTACCTTTTAGTGCTGGGTTGTGACTGGATTGGAGTTATACCTGTACCTACTCTCTGTGTCTGCGGAGGTGTGTCATGGGGTGATCTTTACCTTTATACATAACGCTGTATGGTAACGGGTTAATTGGCTTTGAAAGACATAAGCTGGTTGTCAGACTTTGATAGCTCCTCTCTTTTACTGAAAGGTTGTATACAATTATACATTTTCTTGTTACAGGGCTTCAAAGCAGTGTGTGCGGAGAACTATACAGGGTGGCGAGAGAAAGTGTCAGTGATTCAACTTTGGATCCTCTTGCTCATATCACCTCAAAGTCACATTCTGTGGAACATAATGGTGCACAAGAATTTATTAGTACTGGCAACTCCAATACTCATGAAAATTCAGTTTGTGGTGTGGATTATGGTGACATTTCTCCTCCAGCACTCTTAAATGGAAGTTTCAAAAACCAGACTGATCACTGTGTGGTTGAGAATTCTCAAGTTACATGTCCTCAAACCAATAAACTGATCATGAACAGTGCTCACAGTGAACTGCCAGCACTTGACAGTATTCCAAGATCAGATATGCAGTATTTTGAAGGGACTCTGGGTACAAGTGATACTTTGTCACATAGTTTTGATGTGATTGAATCAGCATGTGATGAACAGAATGAACGTTTCAGAGTATGTATCGTAAATAATACTCAGAGGAGTGAAAAAATTTCAGATTCAGTTGCAGATGATATTTGGTCCATCACTCCCACCTCTCCCTCTCACACTCCTTCAACGATAGTTTCCTTAGGTTTGGATCTCACTTTAGAAACCATTACACGATATCAGTCAAAACCTAACGATATGTATACCTTCCTTTGTGGCCAAGAATTTCGTCGGGATGAATATTCTTGGCATTACAAGAATGTTCATAATGACATTCATGGTGGTTTGAATGGCTGGTTAGAACATCGTTGTCCACTGGCACATTATGGTTGTATGTATAGTTTGCGTAGATTTTATCCAACAGTGAAGGGAGCTACTGTGATTCATAATGATACTCTGGAGAGTTTTGGAGTGAAGCCATTTGTTCCTTATGACATTCCAGTGTTAAACCACTGTACCAAAGTGACTCAAAGTATTGCCCAATCAACAAGTCATAACAAGCCCAACAGTTTCTCTGGATTACATGTACAAAATACAGAGCATAGCCGAGATTGGTCTGTGATATCATCGCAGCCCCTTACATTATGTCAGCTTCCATTTGAAGTACTCAGGTATATCTGCCGTTTCTTGGACTCATTCAGGTACGTACGAGTATATTGAGGTTGTATCATTAATATCTATATAATGTGTTTTTAGTGACAAGGAGAGGTAATCAGACTGTGGTTGGGGATTTCTATGACAAGATGGGCTGTATACATATAATGTAACACTGTGGCATCTTTATATAATATTTATACCTCCTCAGCTATCCTAACAGCCTAGTACATTCATAAAGATAGGTAGAGTAAGTCAAACACAACTGTGAATATATTATTGCTAAGGAGCTTTATTCACATAGCATATCTAAGGAACAACTACATGTTTCGGATTTTTTTCTATGCCATCATCAGGTTGATCATACAATCAACCTGATGATGGCCTAGAAAAATGCCTGAAACATGTAGTTGTTCCTAAGATACGTTATGTGAATAAAGCTCCTTAGCAATAATATATTCACAGTTGTGTTTGACTTACTGTACCTATCTTTATGATTGTATGCAACACAACGGGGAAGGCTCACTTAAAAGCCTGGTACATATTCACTCAAAGAGACTGCTTTTATGGTAACTTTATGTCACCAAAAACAATAAAATTTTCTTGTGTCTTAATCTAAAGTGCTCAATATTTTTTCTCACTTTTAACCAAATTTGGAACTCCTAGATAGACAGATTATTAAAGCTCAAAGACTAAGCTGGTTTGGTCACGTACAAAGAATGCCAGATACCAGCAGTTAATTAGATATTTAAATGAAAACCCCTAACCAAAAGATCACAAGGAAGACCCAAATATAAATGGGAGGGTAATATCAAACAGGATATTTGCCAAATGAAGATTAAAAACTGGATAGCCTGCGTCCAGGATCGAGGGAAATGGAAAGATGTGATTGAGAAGGCCAAAACTTTCAACCATTAAAGGGAGTTTAGTGCCTAGAAGAAGATAGCCAGATTTTCATAAAATCCACCAGTATCAAATTTCATGTATATCTGACCAGTGGGAAGCACATTGATACATGCAGACAAATGGACAGAAAGATGGATGGACAGACTTAACTGCTTGCCATCATTTCAGTTGAAGATAGTACTTTTACAGTGATTTAATGATGCTGGCAAAAATAGAATATACTTAGGTCTTCACATAAAGTGCCCAATATTTTTGTCTGATTTTAACCAAGTTTGGATTTTGTCGACACATATTCATAAAAGCCCACAGTATCAAATTTTACAGAAGTACATTCAATGGGAGCCACACAAATATATCTTGACAGATGGATAGACAGACTGACATATAAGATGAAGGTAATGGGCTCTTTTTGCTACTATGTGAATGTGCCTGAAAATTGTATCAATTGAAAGCAGACTGAAAGTGAGAGACACGTCTCTCCCATTTATCTAGAACATCTTTCAAGAGTGCACACATTTTCCAAAAATCTAGAAGCTGCCGGAAAATTCTAGGTATTAGAAGGGTGATGTGCAGCAAGTTCAGTTCTGCAGGGCCCACAAAATTAGGCATTCCATTTGCGTTCATTCTTTGGCATGTGCAGAATGTGACGATTCCTTGCCATTCTCAGGAGTTTCTTCCTTTCCTTTCTGTCATATACCCGTTCCTTCCACCCTTTTCCACCATCTAGTCTTCCATCTTCCCTTACTTCATCTTGCCATCGATTTCTTGGTCTACCTCTCAGCCTTGTTGCTTCCAAATTCATATATAATATTTTTGGGGGGAATTCTGTTTTCTTCCATTCTCTGTACTTGTCCAAACCAATGTAATCTATTTAACCTTATTGTCTCTGTTATAGTGGGTTTTTTAACCATTGCATAAATTTCTTTATTGGTTAGTATTCTCCAATTTTCTTTTTCATTGT
>JGI20166J26741_11560363_pt1 | contig 12065 bp, 6 predicted proteins | sample TergutCu122P5_FD_26741 | JGI IMG/M metagenome (IMG submission 26741) | reverse complement strand
GAACAAACTGTGCGATACTTTTTGAAGACTTATGACACTTATGCATTCATGGCTAATTAGGGCCTTGACTACAGTTTTTTACACTCTAGCATGATAGAGAGAGGCTTCAAGAACTGATTTTGTATTGAGACATTTTACAGGAAAAAGTACGACGAGCTGACAGTGTTGCCAAAACTAGTGTGATATATATATCACATTTGCGTTTCTGGCTTTACTAGGAGCGTGATATATATATACAATGTTTGTCGACTAGGGTTAATGTTTATGTATCTAAAAATCATACCTTTTAGGTGCCTTGACTGACCTGCAAAAATAACAAGCATAAATTGTATGCTTAAATCATGAGCTAAATCATATGCATAAATAACAAGCATAAATCTTTTGTCTTTTTCTTTTTAGGAATGTTTTAAGTTCATAGTTAATCATTATTTTATGTGACATTTACATGGTGATGACTTTTATATGAAGTAATTTTATACTTGTTTTGGTGGTACTGTATTTGTGCAATATTTTAAAACTTGGTTACTTCTGTGACATAATGCTGCACGTGGAAGTGGAATGGCCAGGAGTTTATAGAGATGAAGTTAAAAAAGGATGCTTTTATAAGTATTAAGCTGGACAGATTACTTTTTAAAATATAATTATGAATTAAAACTTTTGTATTTAGAAAATCATAAATAAAAAATATTCCTCTGCCTCTGTACTGCATGCAGATGCTAAACAAGTGAGAGTCTTTGTTTTGATTCAAGGTTGAGATACATGTTACTGCATCATGCGACAGCTTGGTGTGTGTGGGAAATGCACAACACTTCAGCGTAGTTCAGTAATTGTCCTTGAAGTCCCTTTTGTAACATTTTCTGCTTAATGAGATCTCAGGTTCTCACAGCTGTGATTATGAAGAATGCTCTCTTCTGTGATGTAATGCCATATAATATGGTAGAAATTTACCAACGTTTTGGAGGAATTTACTGCCTCTATCTTCAGGGTATAAGATGGAGGCTGCAAGTTCCTCAGAACAATGGTACATTTCTACAGACTAATGTCAGCTACAGGACAGCAGCGTTCCTTGGTTGTCTGTTGTCTTTGGATGCTGCGTGCCTTATATTTTAAACCTGCTTCAGCTTAAAGCAGGTTACACAGTAGTGCAGTTGGTTGAGGCACTGCGCTACAAGCCATAAAGTCCTGGGTTCAATTCCCAATGGGGTCACTGGGATTTTTTGTTGACTTAATCTTTTCGGTCACATTTTGGCCTTGGGGTTGACTCAGTCTCCAACAGAAATGAATAGCAGGGAGATATCTTCTGGGGGTAAAGGTGGCTGACAACCTTGCCACCTTCATGTACTAGTTGTTTATAAATTTTGGCAGCCTCATCCTGTTGGAGCTGTAAGGGCCTGTGCAGGGATTGCTTTACCTCTTCAACAAAAAGCAGGTGAACTCTTTACATATATAAGTTAAAAGTATGTAACTTTCATACATGTTTTAAATGCCCCTTTGTAAATGCACACAATTTTGTCCTTTTGCAGATGAATGGGACATGGTCACAGCAGAAAAACATTTAAAAAGCTGTATGCTAAAGTTTACCAATTTGTGAGTCTGTGAGCCCTGGATAGGTTATATCATTTGTTACATTACAGAATACTCTTACACTACCTTACCAAATTCTTGGGCAAAATTACAGGAAAAGTATGTGAAAGGATTGGAACAAGATGCAGGAAATTGATGTCAAAGGACATGTCTTTGCCACAAAGTCCAATCTTTTACTTCACTTTAATCCAAGTGAAAATACAAACAACTGAGACCACAGATGATCAGACTCAGAAATCATTTTTTGGAAGAGATATTGGCACAGTCGGCAAGCTGTGTTAAAGAATTAGAAAGCCATATAAGAAGCTCCATGTACTGTAGCATCCAGGGGCTTCTTACGGCCCGCTGACCACAAGTTGCGCTCCCCAGACTAGACAGCCAGGAATGTTACGACTGTTTGGGTGCAATATAACCCTTGTGTTGTTTGTCCTTTTTTTGTGCAAGGCTTGGGCAGGAGAGAGGGTGACATTGTAACAAACCCTTAGTATTTAGACCAGATGACTGCTAATGTAGGGGGGGATTGTTTCGGTAGACACAATTCAGGCAACATCTCTGCTGGATGGCAAATTAGAATATTATTCTCCTGCGCTCGCCTTCGTTCACTATTTCATTGTAATCACTATTAATCAATAAAGTTAATCTTTCAATACAAAGGTGGAGATTTCGTCATAAGCTAATAACTCTTAATCGACAAGCCCACTCTCCCTAGTCAGTGGCCTTACTCGGGGACCAAACCCAGGATCTCCGAGTTGGGACACTACAGTACCTCATAGATTTAATGATGAAAACCAGAAAGTAGGGAAACATTTATACTGTAAATTAATGAACATTACATAATACTGTATTAAGCAACACAGTTCATACCTTGATGCACTTTTTTCAAGGAAAGAAGCATGCAGGTGTCACTAAAAATGCTAGTTAAAATTAATCTCCTTGCTGCTATACAGGATGTCATGCCACATAATAGCCAGACTTCAGGATTGTATTCTACAGATCATTTGAAGCACACAGTTCCACACAAAGAGTAGTTCTGTTAGATGGTGATACGTTTTAGTGTGTTGGAAAACTGTAAGGTTCTGCTCATCAGACTGTTGTATTCAGCGGATGTCACTGCTTTTTGTTGTAGTGAGGTGTTAGTAAAGTGCCTTTCATATTTGCGATGAATGTGGCAAAATGCCTACAGTATACAGATTTGGCTATGTAAATGGCAGGGCTTCTGTATTGGAGTATTTGGTGTGGCTTACCAAGTCTTGGATTATGCACTGAAGCAATGTGCAGTAAATAGTAAGAGTATTTCTTTCCCAACAGACAGTGAAGTGACATGGAGAATGCTCTTCTGCAGAGTATAGATAAAAGTTACACAAATTATCCCAGGTATGGAGACTGCAGAGTGAGGGTCCCGACTGCCATGTCAAAAAGGGCAACCAGTTTTACCAGATCACACCAACTATGAACAGATTTGCAGATGGTTGGGAAGATAACCACACCTTATGAATAAATTTTTTTTAATGAACACAGCTGAGTTATACCATGATGATGTTACCAGTACAAGAATTTGAACACTCCTGGTTGCATGACAGTCCACATGAGGTATATTAACTTTAAATTGTGTGGTAAACTTATAGTAAGAAATGTTGAGCAGTCATAGTGGTGTGCATTTCATTGAGGAATGTTTGACAGAAGCTCTGACAAAACATTTTCTGGGAATTAAGTATACACTATCCATAAAACATTCCCTTTGACACAAAAAAAACCGACATGGACACTAGAGTGGAGCATCTCCACATTTTGGCAGAGATGTTACAGAGTTGCTGTATGCAAATAGGATGAGGTGTACCAGTCCCCCATTTGTATGAAGATGAGGATGTCACAGTGATGATCCAGCAGTTATTACAGCACATGCTGGAATATTAATTACATCAGTGGACCAGCACCAGCATAATGCATTTAGAAGTTATAGGAGGTTACTTTGAAAACCAAATGTAAATTGTAATGCGATAACATTTGTAAACAGTTCAAAGGAAAATTCTGTATTCATTTTGACACTTTTCTAATACTCAGCTTGATAATGGTAATGAGTCAAATGACCTGCAGAATATCCATCTCCAGTCTCTCATTTTATGGGACACACTGTATCTGAGTAGTAATGTTATTTCATATTAATATGCACAGTAATCAGCCAGTGAATCTTAAACAGAAAGGTGTGAGTATATGAAATACACTTCTGTCAATAAAATGAAACACTTACCTGTTACCAATAGTTAAGTTGGTCCCCAGTAATAAACATGTGAGGCCTCTTGCTGGAAATGAAATGTATTGCCTTTCCATCACACTTCAACTCTCTAGACCTAATAGGGTTAAAGTTATGGTAATGTATAAATGGAGATACCATTGTAAGCTGTATTAATTTGGCATGGAATAGCCCTAATAACAGTAAGAAACTAATACACTTCAGTCCAACACAGCTGTATTTATTCAAAATAATCAGCTACATGTTTCGGCTTGTAACAAAGCGATCATCAGACTGCATATAAGAAAAAAAGATACATTTAACAATGGTAATATTACAACTCAAAATCCCAACTTGTTACTTCAACTAAAAACTGTCTGATGTGAATTTTATTTCATTTATGAAATGATGACTGATGTTGTCTATAAGACAGTGTCATTAAGGTTTGTAGATGTGGGATAATATAAGCATGCTTGGTTGTTTTAAGACCAGATAAGTAACTGATTAATCTGTGAATAATGCTGACCTCAGGATCTTCTAAGCTCAGCAGTGACACAAAGACACTGTGTTATGTTCACAATATTTCCCTAGAAAACTTAACCAAATGAACTCGTACACAGATCAGGATAATGTGACAGAAGAGAGATCTGAATACTGAAAGGCTCATTACATTTATGGAGATGCCTACCATGTGGTGACAACTCTTCAAATTACACTGACCATGAATGTCTTAATAGAAGAATACTGGCCCTCCCCCATATTTACAAACACATGAATATGACTATGTCCACTCGCAATGTGATATTGGTTCAGAAAATTCTATTTGCTGAATGCAATACAGATATACAGATGAATTCCACTACGCAAGAGTACATTTACTTTTAAAGTAGTCTGATTATGTTTACACAAATTACATAAATATCGGTGATTTCCAGCTATGCAGAAGTTTATGTTGATTCAAATAACTCAACAGACGGAAAGATTTCCCACATACATCACAAGAATATGGACGCTCTCCACTATGTATGCTTGCATGTGTCTTTAGTCCACTCCGACGGCTAAATGATTTATTACACACGTCACATGAATATGGGGTCTCTCCAGTATGGGTACGTTTATGTAGGTTCAGGGTACTTAGCTGACAGAATGATTTTTTACACAAATCACAGGGATATGGACGCTGTCTAGTGTGCAAAACTTTATGTTCTTTCAGGTTACTCAGATGTCGAAAGGACTTCTTACACACATCACAGACGTATGGCCTCTCCCCACTATGTATGCGCTGATGTGTAATCAGATTACATCGAACACTGAAAGATTTATTACACACAACACAAGAATAGGGTCGCTCACCACTATGTACGCGCTGATGTATATTCAAATCACTTGGTGCATGAAATGATTTATTACACACATCACAATACAAACACTCCCCTGGGTGCCTGCGTAGATGTTGGTTCAGTGAACTGAGTCTACAGAAAGATTTTTCACACACATCACACGGATATGGACGCTCTGAACTACGCCTGTGTTGATGTTTCCTGAGGTTACTCTGCCCAGGAAATTCTTCATTACTCTTGTTGCAGGAATACAGATGGTCCACACTGGGTGTAACTGGATGTCTTTTTGTATCTTTCTGGTTTTAAAAATGCAAGAAATATGGAGATAAATATTAAAGAGAATGAATAAAGTGTCAAAAAAACAAAATTTGGGGGTAATAATCATACAAATGGAAAAATTCAGAAAAGATGGTACAGGACACAGTGCTCAGCGGAGTAGGGGAAATAAAACTGCTCTTAGATGAACTTTATCATTACAATTACTGTTGGGATGCAACACCATGTACTCTAGTAGAAACTTGCCAACATTTCAGTGTAAATTTATATGAGGTTGCATGATGTCACTCACCACAATACAGTAGTAATTTTCACAGTCACTACTGTGAGAACCTAAATGTACACAATTTACAAGGAATTCACACATTGCAGGTCAGCCAGTTGTTCAGCAAAAGGCATGCAGTGACTCAATCTTTTTCAGACTGTGCCACACTGGATAATTGTCCTTGAGACCAGACAGATATCAGCACTCTTGTACTGGTGCTCATTCAGGATGAGCTGCAGTAACGAACGAATCAGATTATGAGAAACAAATCTAACAACAACTGTGTTCATAGCATATGTATCCACTATTAAATGCCCACCCATGTTTCAGTACAGTACAGAAACTGACAAGGTCTAATGTCATCAACCACAGCCAATGTTCTGGACAAAACCTCTCCAAATCTTTGAACTGAATCCAGGAAATTCATTTCCTTGTTTGACTAAAAAAACAGCATTCCCTAGGTTCCATTATCACAGATATAAGAAACCTTAAAATGCTGCGTGCAGCTAGTCATGCCATGGCTTCTTCAACTGCACAACCCAAAGATTGGTGTAAGGTGTGCCATCAGTGCTGCAAGAATAACAGTGCTCATAATGCTTTGTAATATGTGAAAACTTTCTTTAAAAAAGTAACTGAAGGAAGGAGTTACAAGTAGGTTTAACAAAACAACACACCATCACACACTGCAAAAAATTTAGAGCAAGTTTTGTGTGCCGTTTGTGAAGAAAGAATAATCAGCACAACATTGTTCCTTGAAAATGAATGCAACATTAATTTATGGCAAAATATGAAAGAGAATATCTACAAAAATAGTTCATGGGCTTTGGGGGTTTGAATATCAAAATTCAGATTCCTAATCTAGATATTTTATAAGGTTCACTTCACAATTTCTGAAGGAGGAGGGCAGTTACAGGACACCATTTTCAACAGCTAGTAGAAAGTCATGGAACTAAAATGGTTTTACTGAAAACATTTTCTTACATGGACCGAATCCAGTATTCGATTAGGCAGCAGGATATAACAGAACTGACACACCAGGCAGTGTGTCAGTAAACAAACACACACGAATAAGAACAGAAATGGACTGACATGCTCTGTAATGCTGTTAGACAGCTTGGAATTAAAATAATGCCATTCATGTGCACATTTATATCTGTAAAAATATCAACCAATACCAGTGAATATGTGATAAAGAAGAGGCTTTGATAGTTACAAACAATCAAATTACTGTTTGTAATTACAGTACTGCAGACAATTCATAATTACAACTTATAATTTGCAATGAAGTTGCTGGAAGTTAGTACATCCCTGAAGACCCCACAGCAAGATTCGAGTGCCAGAAATGGGGAATAAAATTAGCGCAAAACCTCCCGTCAGACTATCTTAAAAATTAAGAGCACACAAGTACACATAACTAGTCACTACCAAAGACATTATTACCTCCTAGTATAAATGGGTAATGTAGATGAAACCCAGTCTTCTGTGACAGGCCAACCAACACCACACTAAATACAAATGTGTAAAAATCAGTACCTGTCAAAACAACAGGACATGAAAAACTCAGAATTTTTGTAATGTTTTTGGTTCTGGCTGATGGGTGACAACTTACACCATTTGTTATTCTGAAGGGAAAGCATCCTCAAAAAGAAAAACTTTCTAGTAGAGTTATATTGGAAGTAATGAGGAGTTTACAGCTGAATGGCTAAGAGAAGACCTCCCACACGTTTCTGCCCTTTCCAGGCCACCATCAAGGAGAAACCAAACAAAGAGGAAAAATGTCCACAACACTAATGTGTAACATCTTTAGAGAATGCAGCTCGTGTATGTATAAATCACTGTAGCACTAAATACTGTATATGAAATATGAATAAAGATTAAAACTCATGGAATTAAAATCACTACTGACAAGGTGTGTTCAGTTTTCATAATTTGTATGTACATAAAAACCTGCAATATAATACTAAATTTGCATTCAAACATCTACAGCATTTTCTCAATCCAACTGCATAATGCAGTCACAGGACTGTGACATTAAGACATGAAATGAATTATTAGCACAGTGGCACATTCAAGCTTGTAGAGCAGCAGCAAGAACACAAGATCTTATAGGGATTTTGTAGAAAAGTGAAGAATAACTTCAGTATTTGTACCTGTACCTTTGTTTTAATGTACTACAAACATGCTCATTACTTCTGTACAGTCCTCATATTTACGAAAATTCACTTAATATATTTAGCCATAGGGGGCCTGAGGTGGCGTAGTGGTTAAGGCACTGCGCCACTAGTCGGATGGTCCCGGGATTGATTCCCGGTGGTGTCACTGGGGATTTTTTCCATGGTTCTGCCGACAGAACCATGTGCCCTGAGGTCGACTCAGCCTCTGAAAGTGAGTACCAGGGATTTATCCTGGGGTAAAGGCAGCCGGTGCATTTGGCTGACGACCTACCACCCTTGTAGTGCTGAAACGTCACGAAAATCCGGGGCCTTAACGTACCCGGAACCCCTTGGGCCACCTTGGCCTGTTGCGGGAGACCTTTACTTTTATTTAGCCATAAGACACTTTAATATACAGCAATAACAGTCTACATGAATGGAATGAATGTAACAGGCTACAATATTACTGACATCAAGATATGTTTGGTTAAAGATGACTGAAAATTTTTTTCCATCATATGATTAGGATGCTTCAGTATTACAATCCAAACCAACAGGGCAACCCACAAATGCTGACTCAGATGAATGAATCAACAATTGCCAACTATGACCAAAGCAATGCCTCAACCCACACTTGTTGAATCATTCAATGGAATCAATGTCTGTGGGTTTGGTTACAGGTTTTGTGGTATTATTTTCGATATCTCTTTCTTAGTCATAGACATTCAGCAGTACTACCACAATTACTGTTGCACATTTTCTGTTATCCTCCACAGGCAAAACCTGATCACAGGTGCTTATCTATAGGAACTTACCTGAATCAAGCTGTCCCATAAGTGAGAGTAGGTGCTTTCCCCACCTTTCCTCCAGAGGACAGGAACAAATCCAGTTCCCAAACGTGTTCTTGGAACATGGGATAAAGTCCAGAAACTGACTAATCCCAACTGATTGTAAGATCAGACCACTGTTCAAGTCATACATGCATTCAAATTCCAAGCACACACATTGAGCACTACTTGATTTAAAAACAGTTAATTTAGGTCAATATTTAAGTTACTGTAAAAATTTTCATTTTTGGTATGCTGCCTTAAATTTTCTGAATTGGATCCATGTTCATAAACCATGTTATAATCAAAATCAGTCTATTAGTGTACCCACAAAGCCTGTCAGACTACTGCAGTATCACTCTACATATATGGTGAAGACAACAGACAATTCTTGATCTGTGGGAAAGGTAAGGACACAAAGACATATAACTTGCCTCTTGTTCAAGCTTTATTCCTGCAAATGTTGCTGGCATAGGACCTTCAACCTCTTCTCTATCGGACACCTCAACTTTTATGTTAATAACATCAGATCCAAAATGAGAAGATGTTACGCATGCTTCAGATCCAAAATCAGGTTCCACTTTTGGCAGATCCGTGCAGTTCTGTAAAATGATCACAACCACAGTAATCACACACCACTACTTGTTGAGAACAGTTTCACTATAATTTTTTTTACAATGATTAAAACTTCATTACATAATGCCAAAACTACACATCAAAATAAATTATTTCATTTACTCTACAGCTTATTATGGGATTTGGGGGGGGGGGCATTTTAAACTGAAAGCCACTGGGCCATCATCAGATCACATGCTGATATGACACATACAATACTGGAATTATCTGTGGCTGCATACTGTTACTTGCAAACAATGAGATCCCATAACTTTTACAATCTTTGGTTTAACGACAGCCACAATTTTTGAAAATGTGTTCCAGTGCAGAATAAACTATCTAAATCTCTGTCTAATGTGAAGACTAAGTTTGATGTGTTAAGTTGTATATCAACCCAAAAAAATATATGCATGTTAAAATTAAAAGAAATGAGATTTTAAATGTCACTTTTTTCTATTATATGAGTAAAAATGGTCATTATTTGATGTGTAAAGTTAGTCTCCTTTTTCATACTTTGTCTAGTTGAGAAATGTATGGGCTGACATGTATACCTTGCAGATATGAGGAATCCATTTCCTCTCCATCTTAGACACTTAATTTATACAAATGTTTTCAAGTTTAGTTACCTCCCATTTGGCCCACATATGTTTTTATGCTTTTCCTTACAATTCCAATGTATGCTTGTTGATACCTTCTTATTTTTGTATTGTCCATTGTCCTTGTGGGGTATTTTCAACAGCATGCTGTCAAAAGAAAGTTTTTGATGGCTACAATTACACAGGTTACAACTGAACAACTGAAGCTCTTGTAATTTTGGGTAGATTCCATGCTTGTGTTATTACTTGGAGGCTGTCTTCCGTACATGAGCTCCCATTACCGACTGCTGTATTATCACATGAGGAAGGGATCTTGAGAGAGGATGGGAAGGGAGTAATTCCATAAATGACTGTGATGCGTGACAATGTCATGGTGTCAAATATGGGTCAGGATGGATGGTGTCTTATTGTTTGTTTTCTCAGTTTTGTTTCTTTATAAACGCAAAATATCTCAAGTATGATTATAAATCACCTTTTCATGACAACGGGAAGTATGATCATCACGACGTCCTCTGTGCTGCCAGAGGAATGTCTTTCTTCAAGGATATACTCCACAATGTTAGAATGAGTGGCATGGCAACAACTTTGACATATAACTCTGATATCTCATTCCTTGCAAATAACAGTACATAATGTATTTGTTCTATCAGCATGTGACATGATGATGGCCTGATATTTTTTTTGGCTGAAAAAAGTCACATCAGTTGATGATACAGCAATAATTATTTGTGTAAATGAAAACAATTACTAATGTATAAAATATATACATATATATATATATCTATATCTATACATATTCACATATGGTATGTCACACAACAGAATGCGTTCATTACAGTAACAACAGAACTACCTGCCCAATGACACAGCATCACATCCCACATGAACCACTGTGAAAACCTCAAATCTTACAATATCGTAATTGGTTTATAAATTTACCTTCTTAGAACTGCCAAAATCATTACTAGAAACTGCAGAAACACACACACATACATGCAGGCATGCATCCACACAAGTATACCTCCCATGCAGCAATGCCATACTGTTTTAACCATTTAAAGATCTGCTTTTGCTTAAGCAAACACACATAGGAAAGCGTTTCCAGAAATTCATTTTATGTATCAAGGAAAACAAGAAAATTTACTGCACTTTTAAGACTTGTTGCATAATCTCTGTTTTACTTTCCACAAAATTCCATTTATTTTATAATTTTATCTTTTTCTGTTCCAGTAATACTCACATTTTTCATAAACTGTGCGCTGAAGTTTAAATACCCACCCCAGGTAGGCAAAAGGTTAATGTAAGTTTCAGATGCAATTATGCCATATACTCAGTGCTAGTAACAGTATAGTTAAATAAACCAGACATAAATAATAATATAGTATCCATTTGCTGAACAGCAGATACACAGAAGAATTAAGATGAAATATTTAAATATATCAGTGTTCAAATACATTTATTTTTAATAATGTGAACATGCAAAGCACATGCATGTTGTGTTTTAGGTAAGAGGGTTTACTTCTTCCCTACTTTTCAAAACACTTAACAATTCAAATAGTGAACTATACACAACATTTCAATTTGCTATCGGAAGGATATGAACTTCTAGTGCTTGGAAATACAGTGCAAACAGAGTGCTTTGGTCTACAGAATTGACAGAAGCAGTAGAGTAATAAAACAATAAAATGTTTCACAGTTTCTGCAGTTCAAATAGTATTCTGAAGGGGATGAAGGAAAATAAGATGGGCAGCATTTATAAAATGCAACACACCTTCACAAGAAAATGTGACACAAATAACTAGATGACGGAGAGACACAGACATATCTTGGGAGATTTGTAGGCAGAAGAATAAAAAGAAAATTAATTTATAACAATAAAATGAAAATTAATTTATAAGCATAAGATGAAAAAATTAATTTATAACTGTTTATATGTTTAACCCTTCAGCGTGGAGCAACGAGCACTGCTCGCCACGCGAAAACTTCACCTGTCGTGGAGCGACGAGCGCTGCTCATTTGCTGCACTGTCTTACTCATTCGACTATATCTCGACAACATAGGGAGAAAATGTAAGCGGGGTGCTATGTACATGTTCACGAAGGTGCTGGCTCTCTTATGGTGTGGGAGACAGTTACTACAAATTATTGCTTCATTTTTTTCTCTCCTCTCGAAATTTGGG
>JGI20166J26741_11560252_pt1 | contig 12068 bp, 4 predicted proteins | sample TergutCu122P5_FD_26741 | JGI IMG/M metagenome (IMG submission 26741) | reverse complement strand
AAATTTAATATTATGACTCGCTTTTTACCATTCAAAATTCTATTTTGTTTACTGCTTGCGGTAAACTTAACTATTTGTTCACAGGAAATCAGTTATAAATGGGAGCTTATAAAGCCCAAATATGCAACTGCCGATGCTTTTGTAGCCGGACTTAATATTAAGGATTACGGCGCCGACCCGACAGGAAATGTCGATCAAACAGCGTTGATCCAAAAACTGTTGGATTTCCTCGGTTCACGTACCATCAACAAAGGAACGAAAGACGATGGAACGCCTAACGGTGGTACGCTTTTCCTTCCCGAAGGCAAATACCTGATTAAAGGAATATTAGTGATTCCGAAAGGAGTAACTCTCCGGGGCGAATGGGAAAAGCCGGTCAAAGGACAGCCCATCAAGGGAACCATTCTTGTATCGAATAATCCCAACGCCAAAGGATACGACTGCACCGTGCTTCCCAACGGAAATCCCGGAACGGCATACGAAGCGCTGTCGATGATTACCCTACAACCTACTTCGGCTGTGAGAGACCTTAATATATGGTATCCGGAACAAGATCCGAATAACATCGTTCCTTATCCGCCCGCCATTTTGTTGGGGCAACAAGGCTATTGGGGAAATGACTATCCCTTAGCTTCCAACATCACTTTAGTCAATGCGTTCGACGGAGTCATTTTCTCGCGCCGGAACGGCGGCGGCGCTCCCAATATTTACGGCATTTACGGTACGCCACTTCGCAGAGGTATTGAAATTGACAACATCGCGGAAGTCGGACGAATCGACAATGTCGATTTCTCTCCCGATTACTGGGCAGGTTCAGGCTTGCCGGGTTCTCCGTCGGTAAATGGACCCCACAAGCAATACATTGCAGACAATGCAACTGCAGTCGTGATGCGCCGGAACGACTGGTCGTTCATCGGTAAGGTAAAAGCCGAAGGATATAATATCGGTTACCGGCTGGATTTTTCAGTCACTTCTACGGGTTCAGCGCCCAACGGGCACAATTACGGCATGGAATTTACCAATTGTAAATATGGTGTTTATGCAGCTGCCGTAGCCGGCGCCGGAATGATGTTTTACGGATACCAATTTACCAATTGCGATTACGGTTTCTATTTGGCTGGAAACCCAGGCGGAGTCATTCAAATTCAAGGTTGCAAGTTTGATACGAAAGTCGCTTCTGTTTCTGCTTCTGAGGCTAACGCCACAAAAATTCTGTTAAATCAGGACACCATCAACAAAGGTCCTGTTGATATCCGCGGCGGAATGGCTTCCATCGTAAATTGTACTTTCAACAACGATCCCAACCAAATTGTTTTAGGTGCAAATGCACGGGCAACAATCACGGGAAATCATTTCCTGAAAGAAGCTCAAATAAAAAATAAGTCTATGTATGATTGCATCATTGATCCGGATCCAATAGAAATGACTCCACTACCGTATTTTCCGTATAAAAACCAATACGACATTGTACAGAAACCAAGCGGAAACGCCTTTTATCCGGCAGATGCCGCTCATGGTGTAAGTGTGAATGCAAATGATAATTCCGACGCTTTGCAAGTCTTGTTGGATCAGGCAAAGACGGATGGCGGCGGCGTCGTTTTCCTTCCTCCCGGTCGTTATAATTTCCGCAAACCGATTACCATCCCGACAGGAGTAGAATTGAAAGGTTCGGTTGATGTTCCCTGCTTGCCGATGGGTCCGGGCAGCGCGATGGAAATCTATGCCGGAAAAGACGATGAAAACGGAACACCTTTTATTACTATGGAACCGGGCAGCGGCCTTCGAGGTCTGGTGATGGATTATCCCGAACAAGTGATTCAATTATTGACTAAACCGGAACTTAACGGCGGTGATGTGTATCATTATCCCTATACGATTCGGGGAAACAAAGATGTGTATATTGTCAACATAGGTTTGCGCGCCTGCTATCAGGGAATTGACCTGTTTACCAATAAATGCGACAATCACTATGTAGATTATCTTGCCGGTCATGTTTTCAAAAACGGTATTCACGTGGGCGGCGGCTCCACAGGCGGACATATTTATAATTTCCAATTCAACCAGATTGCTTACGCTTCGGGAGGGGAAACTAAATTCGGACAATGGCCGAATTCTCCCTCCAATATCAACAATCCAAATCAGGATCTGGAATATGCGATGGCTTATGCTTACAGTTGGAATAATCTGCATTTCCTGACGCTGGAAAATTGTGAAAACCAGGTGATGTTCAATAATTTCGTTTTCGGGTCAAACAGGGGAGTTACCTTAGATGCCGGCGCTAACGGAATTTCTTTGGGACAAGGTTGTGACGCGGGAATGAATTCGGTTTATATCAATGGAGTAGGAAATAAAGGCTTTAATTTTATCAATACGCAATTAGTGACAACCGCTCCTGCTTACGTGGACGCCCAATACATACAAAATAACCGTTATCTTCAGGTCACTCCAAATCTTACCGGTAGAGTTACCTTTTTTGGCGCTGATTTTTGGGGACAACCGCAAAACATATCCAATGATATCCAAGGCGGAATCCTCGAAATGCAAGCAGGGAATTACGACAATTCCGGACAGAAAACATTTGGTTCTATTAGTCCGAGCGCCGCTTTTGATATTATCGGTACGAATATCAACAATATCGGTTCGCTGTTGACTAACGGTTCTGCTCCGCAGTTTTTTATACAATCCTCATTCATTAACCCGTATATCAATCAGAATGATTGCGGATTGTGGCTGAACAATCTTGGCTTTTCCGCTTCCGTTTCGGACACGGCGGGCGCTTTTATGCCTCGAACCGGTTGGATTGCCACTGCTTCCGTTTACAACGAAAATGCACAGTCCAGCCTCGACGGTGACGCTTCGACCCGCTGGTCAACTTTGAGTGACCGCCAGCAACCCGGTCAATGGTTCAAAGTGGATATGCTGCAAAATAGAACCTTTACGGGAATTTATATGGATGCGGCTGCAACGGGTTATACGCCTGTGGCATTTACGGTTTACGTTTCAACCGATGATGTAAACTGGACAGCGGTCGGAAGCGGCAGGAATACTCCTCAGGTTAATTTTAATACACAATTCGCTCGTTACATTAAGGTCGAACAAACCGGTACCGGCACAACTGCCTGGCGAATCGCCGAGTTTTTAGTTGCAAATACCGATCCCACCGGCATAAGGAAAGTCGCCAATGACAAAGAAGCCTCTATCTGGTTTTCTTCCGACCAATTAAATGTTGCCGGACTGCCGGGAATTTCAACGGTGAAGATATACGACCTTGCCGGACAATTAGTTAAACCTGCTTTCACAATCAATGAATCGGCGTTGGTGAACCTCCCGTCGGGAATTTACATTGCAATAATTCAAAATAATGGCAATATTTTCAAGAAAAAATTAATAAAATAATATTTTTTTAATTATTAAGCAAAAATTAAGAAAAATTTAATCTCGAAAAAATACATTTGACAAAAAAATTGTTGATCATTAAAATTTTGAAAAAGAATATGAAAAGAAAGCTCTTATTATTTGTAGCATTCATTTTGTGCTTCGGCGCAAATATGCTTGCTCAGAAAACCATCACAGGAACGGTGAAAGACGCCAAATTCGAGCCGTTGCCGGGAGTTTCTGTTTCGGTGAAAGGCACTAAACGAGGTACTGTTACGGATGCTGATGGAAATTTTTCCCTTCAGATTCAATCGGGCGATAAAGTATTGACTTTTACCTATCTGGGCATGAAGGATAAAACCGTGGACATCGGAACCGAAACTCGTTACGATGTGACTATGGAAGAAAATTCCACATTCCTGAACGAAGTAGTTGTAACGGCATTAGATATCCGGCGTGAAGCAAGGTCTCTGACCGTCGCCCAGCAGCGTGTCGATGTCGGAACCATTGCCGAGGTGCGCGATCCCAACATTATCTCTTCACTTGCCGGTAAGGTAGCAGGCGTGATGGTTACGCCTCCGACCAGTTCCACCGGTTCGGCGCGTATCGTTATCCGCGGTAACAGTTCGTTTACGGGAAACAACCAACCGCTTTTTGTAGTGGACGGTATGGCAATCGACAATAGCGACGGTAGCGCTCAGGTTAATCCCAACGGCGGTTTGGATATGGGTAACGGGGCTTCCGACATTAACCCGGACGATATTGCAAGCATCGACGTGCTGAAAGGTCCGAACGCGGCCGCTTTATACGGTTCCCGCGCAGCCAACGGGGCAATCATCATTACCACCAAAAAGGCAAGCGCCAATCGTTTCAAACTGTCTGTTAATTCCAATACCATGTTTCGTTACATTACCCAATGGCCTGAGTTTCAGAATTCCTTCGGAATGGGGCACATGACCCGGATGGTGGGCGATCACTCGGAATGGCTACAGTTGACGGACGCCAGCGGTAATCTCTATCCTTACCCGGGTATTCCCGTGATGTCGTTAATCAACACCGACCAGGGCGGACGTTCCAACGGAGGTCCCATGATAGGTATTCCTTACATTGGTTTAGATGGACAGATACACCCTTATTCTCCTCAACCGGACAATGTTTACGGTTTTTATCAAAAAGCCTCTACCTACACCAATAATGTGAATATAGAAGGTGGAAATCAGGAGAATAACTACCGCGTATCTTTCACCAATTTTTCGGCAGACGATGTGGTGGAAAGACAAAATCTGGTAAACAAAAATACCTTGAATCTGCGTTTTTTCAATACATTGGTAAAAAATCTGACCTTGGATACCAAGTTGATGTATGTTGATGACGATACGAGAAATCGCCGCTATGCCAATCAAAGCGGATTCAATCCTTTATATATGTACACCATTTTGGCGCGTTCAATGACGTTAGACCAGTTAAAATATTACAAAACGCCGGCAGGTACGGAAACCGTAATGGTAGGAGGTATTCACAATCCTTATTGGACCATTAATGAAACCAGTAACCAAGATAAGAGAATGCGTATAACGGCGAATTTCGATTTAGCCTATAAAATTTTGCCTTCCTTGATTGCCATCTTGAAGTATGGACGGGAATATATTGGCGCCAATTCCTGGGAATTCCGGAACAAAGGAGCTTTAGGCGGCGGTGGCGATGCTGCGGGATTTTATAAACATCAATACAATATTACCGACAATTCCCATTATGAATGGCAGTTGCTTTACAACGAACATTTCTTTGATAAAAAGCTTTCTTTGCTGGGAACGGTTGGCGGTCAACAGTTAGACTTTTGGGGTTCGTGGCTCAATGCACAGTTGAACTCTTTGAAACAATCTGGTTTTATGCATATTTCCAATAGCGACGATTCTCCTCAGTCGGATGAAAGTGTTCGCGATCAAAAACGTATTCGTGGTTTATACGGTTCATTGTCATTCGGTTGGAAAGATTTTGTTTACTTAGACCTTACCGGACGTAACGACTGGAGTTCGACCTTACCTCCGCAACATAACTCGTATTTTTATCCGTCTGTCGGCGTATCGTGGATACCTACCGAAATGTTTCATGTTCCTACCAGCAAATTATATGCAAAATTGCGGGCAAGTTATGCAGAAGTAGGAAATGATACGGATCCTTACAGGTTAAAACCTTATTTGAACCTTGGCAGCACCAACATCTTCGGCGGATATAAATATGTATCTTTGCCGACTACGTTGCCTAACTCCTATCTGAGACCGGAGCGTACCCGTTCGACTGAGGTCGGCGCCGACATCCGCTTCCTTAATAGCCGTTTGAATTTTGATGTTACTTACTATAATGCCGAATCGTATGATCAAATTGTGGAAGCCGATATGTCGAATTCGTCCGGATATCAAAGGGCAGTGTATAACGCGGGAGCAATCCGGAACAAAGGATGGGAAGCTTCTGTGGGTATCATACCTGTTGAAACGAAGGAATTTCAATGGAACATGGATCTCAACTATGCAAAAAATAAATCGGAAGTCATAAGCATGGTGCCCGGTCTCGACCAAATCCAACTCGGTCAAATCTTTGACTTCTATAATGTTCTTCGGGTAGGATTACCTTACGGATCTATGTATGGTTCCAAATGGTTAACCGACAAAGAAGGCCGTAAAATGGTAACTTCCAATGGTGATCCTGTAAAAGTGAATTATGATTATCTGGGCGATTTCAATCCCGATTTCATGTTTAGCATAGCCAACCGTTTCAGATATAAAAATATTGATGCATACATTTTGTTCGATATGAAAAAGGGTGGTAAACTTTATTCGGGAACCATGCGGCAAGCCATACGCAATGGCGTAATCAGCGGAAACGAAAAACAAAAAGAGTCGTTTTGGGAGAGGACGGTCATTATGGGTGAATCGGGTGGAGCCGACGACGTATGGGGCGGTACTACTTTCAATAATTTGTATGTTTACGACCCGGCTCAATATGATAATATTAAAGATATGAATCAGGTTGATCCGAATTATGTACCCCCAAAATTCACCGGTTATCTGTGGCCCGGAAACGTAGGTTATTGGGCAGACGCTTATTGCAGTGAAGTGACTTACGATGCTTCTTTCGTCAAATTACGGGAATTAAGCGTCGGTTACAATCTGCCGAGAAAGTGGATTTCTAAAATTAAGATGAGCAATGCGCGTATTGCTGCCGTTGGACGTAATTTATGGATTCTTTATCAGAAAACACCAAAAGGTATCGATCCCGAAGCAGCTATAAATGCAGGTAACGGACAAGGAATGGAATCCGGATCGCTGCCGCCTTCCACTACTTTTGGAGTAGATATTAAAATCGCATTTTAATTCTTATTGTATATGAAAAAGATGAAAAAACAATATTTATCAATCATCACAGGCATTGTCGCATTGCTGGCAATGAGCGCCTGTACGAACGGTTTTGAAGAAATCAACACCAATCCTAACCGTATCACCTCTGCCGAACCGGAGTTTATATTCGGTTTGAGTCCGGTAACTACCTTAAGGACCATCGGAGGACAGTCGGACCCTAACGCATCTCGTGCGAACAATTGGTTTGTATTTGGCAATTACAGCCAGATGTGGGCGGTTGAAGGCGGCGGCGCTCCGCACTTTAATGCGGACGGAGCCTCCGACGCTATTTGGAATGATCTATATATCAATTCATTGAAACCATTGTTCAATATTATTAGTAATTATGGCGATAATCCCGGATACAAAAACCGTGTGGCGATTGCCAAAATCTGGCGTTCGTATTTATTTTCCATATTGGTAGGCTGTTATGGTCCCTGCCCCTATACAGATGCTTGTAATGGCGAGCCCAAGGCAAGTTACGATAAGGAAGAAGATATCTATCTCGGTATTATGGCGGAATTGAAAGATGCCTATAATGCCATCGACGTAAATAATAAGAACGATATGTATCCGAAAACAACCGAGCCTTTTTTGGGTTCCGATTTAACGCGCTGGTCGCAGTTCGCGCATTGTATCCGTCTGCGGACAGCCATGCGGATTGCCGATTGCGATGATGCCCGTCATCAGTTTCCGGGCAAGCCCTCGATGCAATCTCTCGCCGCAACGGCAAAAGCCGTAGTAGCAGAAGAATTGAACAATGCAGAGAATGGTTTGCTCATAAACGATAATACAGGTAATTTCTCCATGACTTTCGACAACACCAACCAAAACACGAAGAATCCGTTGTTTTTCATCGTTGATCAAATGACGGCGGCACAAAAGAAACTTAATTTAGGAAACCTTCCGGTATTGCACGAATCATTAATGATGTGGATAAAACCGGCAACCTATAATGATCCTGTTTTGCCGGTCTATGTGAAACAGGGAAACGGAGGCACCCGCCCCAGACCGGTACCGGATATATGGTTGGGACGTCCCAATTCGATGGGAGCTCCGACGAATTACCGCTGGCCCGATGGTTGGGTAAGCCCGTATGCCAATGCAGACGATTATCCCACGTTTGCTACCATTGGACCTGAGTTTCTTAAATCGGATGCTAAATATTATTTCTTCTCTTATGCCGAACTCTGTTTCATGCGTGCTGAAGCTGCGTTAAAAGGTTATTGGACAGGCGGAAAAACAGCAGAACAGTACTATTACGACGGTATTGACGCCCGTTGCCTGAAATACCAGAGCGCTTTGAATGGAAGCGGCATCACCCAAGCCAAAATTGACGCTTATAAGAATTTTCCCGGAATCAAATGGAGTACCCCAACCGATACGGTAAGTTCCGGAGTTACGTCGAGCGCTTTTCTTGATTTCTTAGGGGGATTCACTACGAGCTTACTGGGTGGTGAAGAAGATAATTTGAAGCGTATCATTGTGCAACACTGGATTTCCTTGTTCGGACAGAATATTGATGCATGGATACTCCTGCGCCGTACGGAATTGATTCCGTTCAAACCGAATTTCAATACCAGTCAGAACGATGGTTATATAAGCGGAACCTGGGGATACATTCCGGAACGTTTGCCTTATCCCGGCGGAGAGAGAAACATAAATACGGTGGAAACGCAAAACGCTACTCTAAATTATCTGTACGACAATTCTTTGAAGGATACGCAAGATCGTCTGACTTTCCGTTTGATTTTTGCAGCAGATAATCCCGGCTTGCCGGCGCCTCAGGTAATTTTTCCGGCATACGCCGCATACCCTTATCCGCTTCCGAATCAAGCGTTGAATCGTAGATAAATAATTGAAATAAAATGAAATATAATAAAATGAAAAAGATATTCACTATATTAAGCATTTTTGTCTTGCCGGTATTCATTTTCATTGCCTGCGAAGATAAACCGAGTGTATATGCATTTCCTGCCGACAAATATATTTACGATATTCCGGATGTACCGGTGACGGAAGATTATGTAGTAGGCGTTCCTTACGATACCAAATATCGCGATACTACCTATAATATGTGGTGGGACGCCGGGAAAAAAGCGCAGCAACTCTACACCGGACATCCGGTATTGGGAGAATATGATACTAAAAAGGACGAGGATGTATTGCGGCAACATTTGGACTGGGGAAAGCAAGCCGGTATAAACTTCTTTATTTTGAGTTGGGGTGGACATGGCTATAACGATACGATTCTGACGAGGTGGGAACAATTGTATGCACAAGATCCTGCACGTCCGAAAGTAGTCATCCGTTTCGATCCCGGCTATCGCTTCGGAGGAAAAGATACCCTGCAATGGAATTTGCCGCGCATGGATTCCCTGCGATTCGATTTTGATTCGGTTTACGCCCATGTGATGACGCACGATTTTGCCTACAAGAAATCAGGCAAACCGGTAATGATATTCTGTAACTTCACAAACGCCGGTCAAATACCCCGTTTGAACAACTTCATTACTTTCCTGAAAGCCGCTCCATCCGTTCAGAATAATGTATGGCTGATGGCGGAGCTTGGGGGAGGATGGCATTCGCCCGAACAGTGGGGTTATAATGCCGCGAACGGCTATGTCAACGGACCGACTGCAGGTTATGTGAGAGCCGATTCTATCAAGCCTTTCGATGCTTTCTTCGTCACGGATATTACCCATAACAACTACGACCGGTTTTATTCCCAGTATTCTTATCTGGATTACAATTACAAGTATTGGCAAGACCGTCTGAAACCTTTGGGAAAGGAATGGATTCCGACCATACATCCGGGTTTCGACGACCGGGTGAATACGCCGGGAAGCAACCTTTACCTCATTCCGCGCTGGAAAGATGGAACAGGCGCTTATGCGATCAGTTCTTCTGTTACAGGAACACAATATGATTTTAGCAACTTCACGGAGAATCCCTATAAAAAATGGGCGAATGTAGCTAAACGCAATGTAGGCGATAGCCGGATTGTGCTGATATATAATTGGAACGATTTCTCTTCCGGAAAGAATCTGGAGCCTGTGACGGAATTTGGCACCGATTATTTGGATTATACGAGACAATTCTTTAAAAAATAAATCAACTTATTCATTATTAATTTAAAAATGTATCATTTATGAAGACAAATTACTTTTTGAAATCATTGGCGTTAATAGCGCTGATGGCATTGTTTACAAATGTAAAAGCCGCGGAAATAAATGTTCCCAAAGGCGCTACGGATACGGATATAGCTGCTGCATTGGATAAGGCAAATGCAGGAGACGTTATCCTGATTAACGGTACGGTAACGATGAAGGCTCTTGTAGATGTTACCAAAAACGTAACATTCAGAGGGGTTGGAACCGATGCCTATTTCGACGGCGGCGGCAATTGCCGTTTGTTTGAACTTCATCCCGACCCGATTGACGGAGCTAAATTACTTTTTGATAACCTGGGTTTTACCGGTGGTAACGGCTATGGAAGCAGCCCGACGGATGGCGGCGTAGCCAGAGTCTATGGCGGCGGTGTCGTTGAATTTACGAAATGTTGGTTCGATAGCAACCAAGCATTACGTGGGGGCGTATTTTTTGTTGATGGTGGTGGAGACTTTTCTATTCCTGCGTTACAGGTAACTTGCATAAACTGCGAAATGACCAATAATTTAGCGTTCAACGGCGGCGGTGAAAGCCGTGGCGGCTTCTTGTTTGTGGATGGTAATGCCAATATTGACTGTGAATATTGCAAAATAACAGGTAACAAATCCATAGGCGGTCGCGGAGGCGCGCTTTGTCTTTTCGGCAATGGTACACGCCGGTTCTTCTATTGCCTCTTTACCGATAACAAAGGCGGCGACTGGGATGACAGCGGAAAAATCGGCGATGGCGAATACGAAGGCGGTCTCGCCTTTATTACCACCGGCGCTACCACATTTGAATCATGTGCTATTGTTGCCAATCAATCCTGGAGTCACGGAGGTTGTATCCGCGGCTGGGGAGATACCAATACAACGATCACTTTTATAAATTCTACCATATCAAAAAATGTAAGTTTACATGACAGACCTCCCTTCTGGATTAGTGGTGATTGCACCTACACGTTTGTAAACTGTATATTGGCTGAAAATTTAGGATCAAACAGTGGCAACGGTTCCGGTTTCGAAATCAATGAAAGGGCGAAAGCTAATATTTTTAATTCTGTTTTTGTCCGCAATTATTTAGATAGCGGTGAAGGAGCCTGTGATATTCGTGCTAATGCCGACGGTGCAACTGCTGCACAACTGACCGTTAAAAATTCATTGATCGGTTTGATTTATGGTGATCAAAACTTGGTTACAGTGAAAGATAATTCAAAGATTCCTACCAAATCCAATATCAAAATGTATAGAATAGCCGACGAAGCAGCTCAGCCCGACTATGCTTCAATGGAAAATTCCGGTGTTGATTTCGGTCAGGGACTGAGACAGAGCGCATGGGGACAACTTTATTATCTATTGACCCCGGGAACTACTGTCACTAAATTAGGCGACCCTGCTTTGTTGGATAACTACGAAATTAACACCGATTTATTCGGCAAAGTTCGTACAGTTGCTGCGGATGGTTCTATCTCAGCCGCTCCAACAATTACAAGTACTCCGGATTATTTTGATGACTCTAAAACAGGAATCGTTAGCCCGAAAATAACTTCCGTACAAGGAAATATCCGCATCATCGGTATTGTTGAAAACGGCATTTTGGGTGTAGATTTCGGTACCGTTAAAGGTCAAACCAGCGGACAATTGTTGTCGGTTTCCGGCGAAGTAGTTGAAAACGTATTCAACTGCAATGTAGTTGGAAAAGGCTATTACAATGTACATGCTGCTCCGGGCATTTATCTCCTTCGCGTTGTGAACAAAGGAAATACATACGTTCAAAAAGTAATTGTTAAGTAAGTTCTAAGTTTCGATGGAGGCTGTCCCAAAAGTAACTTTTAAGACAGCCTTCATCATTAAAACAAAAAACATGAATCAACGAATCCGCCTACATCTTAGTTTCATTTTAATTATTCTATTGTCCGGGCAATTTGCCTTTGCTCAAGGCTATGGCAATCCGATAGTACGCGATATTTACACCGCTGACCCGTCGGCGCATGTCTGGGCAGACGGACGGCTGTACGTTTATCCTTCCCACGACATTGCCCCGCCTCGCGGTTGCGATTTTATGGATAAATATCATATTTATTCTACCGACGATATGGTGAATTGGGTTGATCATGGACAAATTCTGGAAGCAAGCCAAGTTCCCTGGG
>JGI20166J26741_11560030_pt1 | contig 12069 bp, 4 predicted proteins | sample TergutCu122P5_FD_26741 | JGI IMG/M metagenome (IMG submission 26741) | reverse complement strand
TGCGCAGGCAACGCCTGACGGATACGCACAAAAACATAAACCGTTGCCGCCAGATAAACGGCAAGCAATAAAATTCCGATAATTCCGTGCTTCATTTTAAATAAATTTATTTTGCAAAAGTATCGAAAAATTATTATAATGAAAAATGGGATTTTTTTTGAGGAAAAATACACATGACTTTTTTCATTTTTTGATTGAAACTATATAAAAAAAATAGAGACGCAATATATCACGTCTCTACACTCATAATTAATAACACAACTTTATTTAACGAGTACTTTTTGGGTATAAATACCGCTTTTGTTTTTTACTTCAACTAAATAAATTCCGTTGTTTTCAGGAATTTTTAAAGTAGAACCTGCGCCTGCATTATAATTTCCAAGAACTCGTCCGTACAAATCAAAAATACGTACAGCAGATTCTACGGGTGCATTTACGATGATTTCACCGTTCGATGAATAAACTTTTACACCATTATTGCCATTTACAACATCTACACCGCTTTGAGCATCACTAATATTAACATTGTCGATGCCTAATTGGTGCAAATGATTACTGTAATAGTTAAAAGCAATGTACTTAGTGCCGGCAGGGGCGAAATAATTATAGTGAGTAAATGTATTAGTACTGTTGCATACTAATGGACCGCTGTTCCAGGTAAATGCGTTAATATCGGATGTCGTTGTAGAATAACCCAATCTGAATAATTCGTTTGCACCGGCTGAAGACGTAGCATCGAAATTAATGGCGACTCCGTTCGGTGAAGATGCAATTAACGGACTTATAAAGTACTGATTATAATCTCCGTTTTCTGCCAATATATGAGAATCAAATACAAACACAGCAGTTAAATAATTCCCGTTTTCATCAAACAGAATCCAAGTTTGACCTGCAATACCACCTGCCGTGTTTTCTTCGTTATTAGATATAAAACGCCAGCACATAGCGGTTGGATTATTATAATCATCTTCAAAATCACGATAAATAGGCAGGTCTGTAGGACCGCAGACAGTATATATATTAATTGATTGTGAATCATTTACAGTATTGCCGTCTCCTGCCATTACGGTTGCCACTTCAATAGTGTGATTTCCGGGCATGCTTAAATCAGCAGTAGTTGTAAAAGTATATGTCCCCGAACCGCCGTTGGCACCAATAGAACCCGGATATGTTTCGGTGGCTAACACATTGCCGTCAACTGTTAATTTAAGTTGCACTGGGGCATCAGGCGTAATTATTGTCGAACCATAGTTTCTGAATATTGCTGTAACTTTTTCTTGTGGATCCCCCCATAATAATGACGTTGGCTTTGTGTTTTGCATATAAGGCGATGCAATTGAAATATCAAAAACTCCTGCGTCAGTATCAGCAATATTATAAACATTAACATTATCTATTAATATCGGATTACCTTTAAGATTTGTCCCTTCAAATGCAATATAATATTCGCTCGAAGGTTCGGGCAACGGAATGATCGGCTCTTCCCAACCATTAAAACCTTTATTATATGTTACCAAATGAACCCATTTGCCAGCTTCCGATGTTTTGTAGAAAATAGCCAGAGAATCATTGAATCCAAATATTTCATGAGATTGCATGGCATACAAAAATTTCAATGCAGGTCTGTCCAAAGTGCTTAAATCCAAAGCAGGAGTAACTAATTTTGTCTGATAATTAGCATCTCCTACTCCATTTGCATAAACAATTGCATATTCACCCATAAATGCAGGATAGTTATCATAATAAAATGACGTAGAATTTATAAATTGCCAGTCCAACTGACCGTTTGGAGCAGCCCAACTTTCAACAGTTCCGGGAGTATATTCCTGTAGCCAGCAGTCGAGAGCCGAGGCATCTTCAAAACCTTCAAACCACGGGAAAGTATTTACTTTGTTGCAATTTACATTTCTTATACTAACAGATAATTCATCATTGTCGGTTTTTTGGTCTCCCTCTAATATTGCCTTTACAGCAACCGTATGATAACCATTTGTACTTAAATCGGCTTTTGTAGAGAAAGTAAAATCTTTGGTAGTCCATGATGCAATTGCAACACCGGTATAATTTTCGGTAGCAATAATAATATCATCAACAATTAATTCCAATTGCATTGCCGTAATAGGATTTACTCCAAAATTTTTAATTGTAGCGGTAACTGTTTCGGCGGCAGATAAATTATGTCCTGATTGTGGTGCAGTAATGGCAGTAATAGCAGCGTCATTATCTGTGCTTTTGGTAATACTAAAATCATCAATTTCTATCCAGAAACCCACACAGTCCCAATGACGGAACGCAATGTATATCGATTGACCTTTATATTGATTTAAAGGGACTGTAATTATTTCAGGTTCTTGCGACCGTACAGTGTTGCAGGCAATTTCCGTAAAATCGCTAAAATCGGTACCCGTTGTCGAAACCAGTACAGCTACCTTATCTTTATTAATAGAAAATCCTCCAATTGTATTATTGCCCCTTAACTTATATGAGAGTGTATAATTATCATTTAGTACAAGATGAGGCGTTATCAGCCAGTTATCAGGATTAAGAGGAGTACCGGCAATCTCATTATATAGACCCAATCTAAATTGGGAACATGATGTGAAATACCAATCACCATCATATCCATACCTTCTTGACCATGTCCATCCAAAACCTTCTGCATTATCATGTCCAAGTTTTTGCCAGCATAAGCTATATTCAGATTCAATACTGCTGTCGTCATACCATGGAAAATTGGTTACCTCGCAATTAGCATGTGTTACAGTAATTTCCTTAGTGTCGTTGTCAGGATTAGTGTCTTCTGCAAAAGTGGCGCTTACGGAAACAATATGGTCACCAATTGCGCTTAAATCTGCTTTTGCGTTAAAAGTATAGATATAAGTAGTCCACGGGGTAATATTTACCGAACTTAATGTTTCTGTACTTTCAACCCCGTCAACTGTCAGTTTCAGTTGTACTGATGTAATAGGATTTGAACCGTAATTTCTGATTGTCGCAACAACCTGTTCGGATGATGTTAAGATAGGAGCAGCAAAGTGTGTTGTTGAAGCCATTATACTGTATGCACTGGGAACTTTAACGGTGGTAACAGCAACATCATTAGCTTGTTGCGTATTGCCTATTATACAAAAAGATTCATATCTTTTGTCTCCACACAATCCTACATCGGTATAATGTCCAGTTATTTTATTCATGGACCATAATGGGAAATATGGTCTATAATCAGGTTCTACAGCCATTTGATGTAAAAAAGGAGCGCAATACAATTCATCTGTTCCGCGGTCAATCTCCATATTAAAGATATTAATAAGTATTTCAGGTAACTGATAATACCAAATAATAGAAAAATTTCCCGTTTTTATATCTATAGTCCCAAAATAAGTAATAAAATCTGAAGTAATTATATCTGGACTCATATCCTTGGTTCCCTGAGCATAGCAGGTGCCGGAATTATCAATAGCGATAGTAACAATGCCTGTCAAATCCGAGCCAATCTGAGTGAATTCTCCGGTAGTAATATCTATCCTGCCGAATTTTTTATCCCATGTTGAAGCATACATTTCATGTCTTACCGGATGCCAGGCAAGTCCAACTGCGTTACAATTTATACTATCGTTAATTGCAGTAAATTGACCTGTGTTTGGATTAATAGTTCCAAATTCATTAAAATACTTCCATGTGTCATAGTCCAATTCGCGGGTAATTGCATAAATTACACCATCGGCAGAGCCGTCGTCAACCCATTCCATACATTGGATATCGAATCCGTTGTTCAGAGGAGTAATCAATGTTCCATTACCGGGATTGCCCAATATGGTAACATAAATTCCAGCATTTTGGACGTAAGATTCTGTGGCATAAATCATTTTTGAATTCATGCCCCGCGTGTTAGCAGGTTTGCTTTGTAATGCCGAAACTTGGTTTCGAGGGTCGGGTTGGTTAAAATTGGGCATCATTACTTTTGCTTGCCCTGCTTTTTCCAACTGCAACGATTTTTGTTCGTTGCCTTGCATTCGGGGGAAAAATTTTCCCGTCTTTTGCGCATTTAAGGTGGATGCAATCAACACCAGCGCCATGAAAAATGTGAATTTCTTCATAAGTATAACATTTATTTATTAAAAAATTATTTAAAAAAAATCAGTTTTATTTTTGAAAAATGATATTATTAACGATTTTCAATTATTATTAATATTTTAAAAAAGTAGGGACGTGGCGTTTCCCGCGCCCCTACACTTTCAATTAATAATAACTTTTATTTAACGAGTACTTTTTGGGTATAAATACCGCTTTTGTTTTTTACTTCAACTAAATAAATTCCGCTGTTTTCAGGAATTTTTAAAGTAGAACCTGCGCCTGCATTATAATTTCCAAGAACTCGTCCGTACAAATCAAAAATACGTACAGCAGATTCTACGGCTGAATTTACGATGATTTCACCGTTCGACGAATAAACCTTGACACCATTATTGACATTTACAATATCTACACCGTTTTGAGCATCACTAATATTAACATTGTCGATACCTAACACATATTGATAATTGCTGTAATAGTTAAATGCAATGTATTTTGTGCCTACGGGAGTATTATAACTGTAATGAATGAAATCATAACTATTGCATACCAGAGGACCACTGCTCCAAGTAAATGCATCAATATCATTTGTTGTTGTAGAATAACCTACCCTGAACGACTCATCACTACTATAGGGCGACGTAGCATCAAAAGTAACATACACGCCATTTGGTGCCGATGAAATTGGCGGACTTATCAGATACTGGTTATAATCTCCGTTTTCTGCAATATCATATGAAGAAAATTGAAATATTGAAGTCAACCAATTACCGTCTATATCAAAATATGGTTTAATACCGGTATATGAGTATTTATTTTCCTCATTATTACTGATAAATTGCCAGCACATAGATGAAAGATTTTCATATTCGTTTTCAAAGTCTCGATAAATTGGCAGGTCTGTAAGACCGCATATAGTATTTACATTTATCGATTGTGAATCGTTAGTACTGTTCCCGTCGGCTGTAATTTTTGTGCGTACAGTAATTGTATGATTACCCAGTGCGCTTAAATCGGCTCCTGTTGCAAAGGTATAGATACCCGAACCGCCGTTAGGTCCTATACCGCCTGGATATGTTTCTGTGGCTATTTCTACGCCATCAACTATTAACACTAATTGCATCTGATTATCGGGCATAATCCAAGTTGAACCATAGTTTCTAAATGTTACGGTTACATGTTCCTGAGTGCTGCCCCAAAGTATTGATGATGGAGTAATATTTTCCATAAAAGGAGTTACAAGGGAAATATCGTACACACCTGCATCTACATCTGCAATATTATAAACGTTTACATCATCTAAAACTATTGGATAACCTTCAAGGTTAGTTCCTTCAAATGCTATATAATATTCGCCTGATGGATTTGGCAACTGAATAATCGGTTCGTCCCAGCCGGTTATTGCCTTATTAAATGTTTTCAAATGATTCCATTTACCTGCTTCCGATGTTTTATAGAAAACAGCCAGTGAGTCAACATAACCAAAAACAAAGGAAGGTTGCATGGAATATAGGAATTTTAATGCAGGTCTGTCCAAAGCACTTAAATCCAGTGCGGGAGTAACTAATTTTGTCTGAAATTTAATAGTCGAGAAACCATCGAAAACTATCGAATTTTCACCTTTGGGTGCAGGATAGTTTTCATTATTGTACCACCAGTTGGTTATTTGCCAGTCCAATTGTCCGTCAGGGGCATTCCATAATGCAGCAGTTCCGGGTGTATATTCCTGTAGCCAGCAGTCGAGAGTTGAAACATCTTCAAAACCTTCAGACCACGGGAAAGTACTTATTTTATCACAAATTACATTTCTTACATTTACAGACATTGCATCATTATCCGCATTTTGGTCTCCCGGCAGTATTGCCCTTACGGCAACGGTATGATAACCGTTTGTACTTAAATCGGCTTTTGTAGCAAAAGTATAATCTTTTGTTGCCCAGGATGCAATTTCACCGCCGGTATAATCTTCGGTAGCGATAACATTGTCATCTACCGTCAATTCCAACTTCATTGCAGTTATTGGAATTAATCCAAAGTTTTTAACTGTTGCCGTAACTGTTTGAGTGGCAGTTAAATTATGACCTGATTTAGGTGAGGTGATTGCTGTTATTGCAGCGTCATTATTTGCACTTTTCACAATGTTTACATCGTCAATAATAACTATATTACCGGCGCAATCCCAATGACGAAATGCAATATATACCGACTGACCTTTATACTGGTTTAACGGTACTGAAATTATCTCGGGGTCGTATGACATTATTGTATCGCAGTAAATTTCGGTAAAATCACTGAAATTGGTTCCTGTTGTTGAAACAAGCACTGCAACTTTGTCATTATTTACCGAATTAGATGAACCACCGCCACTAAATTTATACGAAAGTGTGTAGTAATCATCCAGTACAAGATGTGGCGTAATTAGCCAGTTATCCGGATCAAGTGGGGTAAGAATCTCATTCGTATTTCCCTGAATAAATTGGGACATTGAACGGAAATACCAATTGCCTTCGTATGGATCGTACGTACGTACCCATGTCCATCCATATCCCACCGTATTGTCGTGTCCGAGAAATTGCCAGCACAGACCGTACTCTTGTTCTATATTGCTGTTGTCGTACCATGGAAAGTTAGTAATTTCGCAATTAACATGAGTTACAGTTATAGTTTTTGTATCATTTACTGGATTTGGGTCATTAGCCAAAGTTGCATTTACGGAAATAATATGGTCACCAATTGCGCTTAAATCGGCTTTTTTATTAAAATTATAGATATAAGTAGTCCAAGGGGCAATATTTACAGAATTCAATGTTTCAATGGTCGAAACGCCGTCTACCGTAAGTTGCAGTTGTACAGATGTAATTGGATTTGCCCCAAAGTTTCTAATGCTCGCTACAACCTGTTCTGTTGTTGTTAAGTCGGGTGCTGCAAAATGTATTTTTGAACCCATTACACTTGTGGTACCTGGGACTCTAACTGCGGTAATAGCAACGTCATAAGCGGGCTGAGTATCATCGCCGATTATACTAAATGACTCATATCTGACAACACCGCACGAATCCATCTCCATATAATTTCCTGTCTCTTTGTCAATATTCCAAAAAGGAAATTGATATTTTTCACCGCCATATACTAATAATGGTGCGGAATACAGTTCATCTGTTGCACGGTCAATCTCCATACTAAACCAATACACAAATACTTCAGGTAAGTAAAAATACTTCATTATTGAAAAAATTCCTGTTTTAATATCTATTTTACCAAATGAAGTTCCATGGTCTCCAAGCGGATTATCCAAAGTTTCCTGAGCATAGCAATCGCCGGCGTTATCGATGGCAATAGTAACTGCTTTGGTTAAATCAGAGCCAATCTGGGTAAATTCGCCTGTTGTTATATCTATACTTCCAAATTTTTTATCCCAGGTAGAAGCATACATTTCGTGTCGTGTAGGATGCCAGGCAAGTCCTGTTGCATCACAATTAATTCTGTCGTTTATTGCAGTAAATTCACCCGTATTTGGATTTATAGTTCCAAATTCATTAAAATTTTCATAGGTATTCCAGTCGTATTCACTGGTGATAGCATAAATTACGCCCTCAGTGGTGCCGTCGTCTACCCATTCCATACATCGAATGTCGAATCCGTAGTTGAGAGGAGCAATTAATGTTCCTTGGCTTGGATCACCCAGCGTAGTGAAATAAATACCTGCATTTTCGACGTACGAATCAGTGGCATAAATCATTTTTGAACTTAATGCCCTTGCTTTGGCAGGTTTGTTTAATACCGAAACTTGGTTTCGGGGGTCGGGTTGGCTAATATTGGGCATCATAACTTTTACTTGCCCTGCTTTTTCCAACTGCAACGATTTTTGTTCGCTGCCTTGCATTCGGGGGAAAAATTTTCCCGTCTTTTGCGCATTTAAGGCGGACATTGTCAACACCAGCGCCATAAAAAATGTAAATTTCTTCATAAGAACATATTTATCTAGTTTTTAAAAAAATAATTTTATTTTTTCTTTTTTATTTGTTAAAAAATTATTGTATCAAAATTTTTTCAACATATCTTTTGCCGTTTTCAGTTTCCACTATTACCGAGTAAGTTCCAGCTATCGGCGGTGCGGAAAATGAATTAGCATATTGAGAAATTTTATATTCACCCACAGGTAAGCCCAAAATATTAAAAACAGAAATTTTTGACGGTTGCGTTATGTTTTTTACAACAATTTGCTGCCCTGCCTGCACCAACTGCGGGTGAAGTGTAAGAAAAGCATCAACCTGTCCAATAACTGCCCCGCATGTAAAAATCTGCACATTGTCGTCTAAACGGGTTGGGCGGGCGCGATAAACGGCATTGAAATCCAGCATGTCGCCATTTGCACCGACGTAAAGATATGATTTATTTTCGTTGGGAATTATTTCATCGTTTTTATACCATTCATAATTTGTAAATTGATAATCGCCCTCATTGAATTTTTCATTTTTGAGTGCCAAAACATCATTCCAGCGTTGAGTTATTATTGACGAAGGATACAACACGTCAAAACTGACATCAATTTTCTGATTAAGTCCTCGGTCGAACCAACATTCGAAAGTTACGGAATAATAATTTGGTTTTACGTCTTTTGGCAGTGTAATTTCTATTGTATTGCCGTCTACTGCTGTCTTTTCAATATTTTCAAAACCTTCGACAATTGCATTATTATCAAAAGTTGCAGTATAATCGGTAAGAGTTCCGTTTGAAATATCAAATAAAACGGTCATTTTATCATAATCGGCACAAATTTCTTCTGGCGTGAAATTTATAATATTACAAATTTCGGTTTTAAAATTTAAAGTAACTATCGTATCGCATACAGTACCCGGAACTCGCTTTTCCCGCGTGCAATCTTCGGTAATTTGTTCCCCGTAAAAATTGTATGTTTCGCCTTTGCAACGGACAATATTATCCGTTCTGTAATTTAAAGGATTTATAACCACATCTGTGGTTTTCGGGTCGCCGGTTAAGCCGTCGGCAGTTATCACCAATGTGTAAGTTCCGGCGTTGGCAGGTGTGGCATTCTCAATAACTGGATGTTGCTCGTTGGAAGTAAATCCGTTAGGTCCGCTCCAGTTGTAAACCGCATTTGGAGTATCGCTTGTTTTTGCGTACAGTTCCAAAGTTTCGCCTTCGCATACAGGGCTGTTACTCGAAGCAGGAGGAGTAATAATACTGCAATCGGTGGTGGCTTCGCCGCTTATTTTATGAAAATTTATTTGAAAAATTTGGTTTTCAAAATTTGTAATCAAAATCACATAAGTTTGACCCTTCTGGGCATTTTTTATATGCAGCGTTTCATAACTGTTACCGCTGTAACTGCAATCTGTAATTTTGTCGTGTGGATAAAAAGATGTTCCGCCCGGCTGAGTATTGTTAGGGCATGTAGGACAGGCAACAAGTTCAATCTGTTCGCATGCCTCGCTTTTGGAATTAAATGGTCCCCAGCAAACAAAATCGATATCGCCTTTACCAACATTCACACTCTTCATTAAAATTTCCATATCACCCGGATTGTCTATCTGAATATAAAACCACGCAGGATTCTTTGTCTCATTTGCGCAAGCCACTTTTCCATAACCCGGTTGGTCTTTTACAGACCAGTAGGTTTCATCAGTGTTATCCGAACATGAGGGCTTAATCTGGTCGCAAATATTTTGCGGCAGTGAGCGGGGTGGGGGAGTATTTGAAAAAATTTCCACTTCACGAGTCGAAAGTATTTTCAGTTTATCGTTAATAACATTGACAACGCTATCGAGCGTAAAATCCGTAACTGCCTCAAACATAACGGTTTTGTCTTCATAAAACGACAGACGAAGAATATTTTTGTTTTGCACTGCCTGTTGCTGTAAAAAATCTTTTGCCTGCTCAGAAAGCAGTTTGTCGGTGGTAAAATAACAGATGCGTGTACCGTTGTCGTAGGTTTTTTCTGCATCTAATGTTGCGGAGATTTGCGCAATAATACCTGTTTGAAAGCATAAAACTAAGGCGCAAAAAATCATAAAAAAACGTCTCATAAATAATTATTTTGTTGAAATTTTTGTTAATTCGGTTATAAATAAAAATACTGTTATTAAATGTTTTTTAACACAAAATTTTGATTAATTTAATAAAAATCTTTTATTTAAAAACATTTTAGTATAAAAAATAGATATGTTCTCAGTTTAAAAACATACTTTAATATTCCAAAAAACAAACAAATTCTTAATTAATTTACAAAATTAAGTTTCACTCTGTATTTTAAAAAGTTAAAAAAGTGCATAAATAAAACTTCGGCAAAAGTATGAAAACTTTTTAACAGTACGCAAATTATTTACAAAAAAAATACCATTTTTTATTAAAATTTTTTTTATTAAAATTTTATTGTATCAAAATATAAGCATTTTTCTATTTTCTGTTATGTTTTGTAAATTTTATGTATAAATAAAAATGAAAATAAAACAATGCAGTGTTAAAAAAAATTTTTTTTTTAACACTGCATTGTTTTTCAGAAAATTATCAACTTTTAAAATAATTTTTTATTCTTTTTTCTTTATAAAAATCCAGCAGAGAATTGTTGTGCAAACAGAAAGCAAAACACTGAAAATCAAAGTGTTGACAAATCCGTTGATAGACATTCCGTTGATTAACCTGTCGGCAATATAAACCATTAATGCGTTGATTATCAGAGTGAAAAGTCCGAGTGTGAGAATTGTTATCGGCAATGAAAAAAATGAAATTATCGGTTTTACCAAAATATTGAGCAGCCCGAAAGCCAAAGCAAACAGCAAAGCGGTTTTAAAACTGTCGAAATGCACTTGAATACTTGTAACATCATAAAATTCAAGCACTTTTGGCAGAAAAAAAGCCACCGCCGCCGTTATCAAATATCGTAATACAAACTTCACAACTTAAAATTCCAATTACATTAATAATGTTTCAAAATTTCAAAATTATTTTTTTTTAATCGTCAATCGTAATTCGTAATTCGTCAATCGTAATTGATTTACGCTCTTCCTGCGCTGCCAAGCACTGCTTCGATTTTGTGTTTGTAGAGTTTTTTCATATTGTCGCGTGCAGGTCCGAGATATTTTCGCGGGTCAAATTCGGCGGGTTTTAGCGCAAAAACTTCGCGCACGGCGGCTGTCATCGCCAAACGGCTGTCGCTGTCGATATTTATTTTGCAAACAGCCGATTTAGCGGCGCGGCGCAACTGTTCTTCGGGTATTCCGATAGTGTCTTTCAACACGCCACCGTATTTGTTAATTGTCTCAACCTCTTCGTGCGGCACAGACGATGCGCCGTGAAGCACAATCGGAAATCCGGGCAGTTTCTTTTCCACTTCTTCCAGAATATCAAAACGCAGCGGCGGCGGCACGAGCCGTCCGTCTGCATCGCGCGTGCATTGTTCGGGTTTGAATTTATTTGCGCCGTGAGAAGTGCCGATAGAAATTGCCAAACTGTCGCAACCGGAACGTGTTGAAAAGTCAATAACTTCTTCGGGGCGCGTATAGGTGTGGTGTTCTGCCGAAACCTCGTCTTCAACGCCTGCCAGCACGCCAAGTTCGCCTTCAACCGTTACATCGTGCAAATGAGCATATTCCACAACCTTTTTTGTAAGGGCAATATTTTCTTCGTAAGGCAAATGCGAGCCGTCAATCATCACGGACGAAAAGCCGCTGTCGATGCACGATTTGCAGGTTTCAAAACTGTCGCCGTGGTCTAAATGCAGCACAATTTGTGGCTTTTCCCAGCCCAAACTTTTAGCATATTCAACCGCGCCTTGCGCCATATAACGCAGTAAAATCGGGTTTGCATATTCGCGCGCACCTTTGGAAACCTGCAAAATAACAGGCGATTTTGTTTCGGCAGCCGCCTGAATAATCGCCTGCAACTGTTCCATATTGTTAAAATTGAATGCGGGAATTGCGTAACCGCCTCTAACTGCTTTTGCGAACATTTCGCGGGTGTTCACAAGCCCTAAAT
>JGI20166J26741_11559918_pt1 | contig 12069 bp, 10 predicted proteins | sample TergutCu122P5_FD_26741 | JGI IMG/M metagenome (IMG submission 26741) | reverse complement strand
ATGTTCATGTGGGTGTGGGGGGGGGGGCAGAGCACACATGCGAACATAGATGTGCACACTTGTGTTCGCATTTCTCTCCTCCACTTTCAACTTCTGAACCACTTGAATAACTAACAGTACATGGCATGATTATCATGCCACTGGCAGACTCACTAAGATCATACCCTTTAATATACTGTGATCAGCAGGAAATGATGTCACAGACATGAAGTTGTGAGGTGAAAGCAGTACTAGCTGCACATATTTTTATGCTTTAAAATGATTTGAAGTTTTAATGTTTTTATAGAATGTAACATAACAAGATGTCAGCACATGAAAAGTTTCATTAGCTTTCATTCTCATGTTTGTAACTAACAAACCCATTAGAGCTAGACATGCACAATTTTGCGTGGAGGTAGGTTATGAACACCTGTACATTTGTAAGTTAACCTACCGTCTCAGTTCTGCTTGGAACTCACTGTTTTCTGTTTGAAGTTTTAAATATTCACAACAAAATTTTCTGAACTTTATGTGACTGAAATGTGTTAGGGAAACTCACTTATTCTGCCTGACACTTCTCATACCTTATGGAAGAAATGTCTCATGGTCAGTCAGATCTCCAGTGTGGCCATTTTGATTCCCATGATTTCAGAATTTAAGAATTGTCTCCAGCCTAAATTAGTAACATACAGTATTTGTGTCTGTAACTTTTGTTATCATATGTTCCTATAAAAGTATGTGTGTTTTTAGTAGCTTAATGCATGTCTCATTGTGGGGGAATATATTCAAGCTGGATCACAGCTGTAGTCAGGAGGCACATAGTTTATTTGTCAGTATAGCTGTACGCATAAATTGGTTCCACCTTTGAAGTAATTGTGTGCACCTACTTTGTGCAATCTTACAGACACATTTCACTATTTTCTTAGTATTAAACACTGATTCTTAAGTCATAATGGTCTACAATTTGTCATCCATGCATTCCTTCTACCATCTGGTGAGAGAATTAATAATTAACTACATATGTTTGAATTTCCCACCTGCTTATAAATACCAGAATTGTGTTGACCTTAACATGTAATAACTTCCAAGTGATGACATAATGCTGTATATCCCTATCTGATAATTCACGCTCACATATGTTTTACATGAGGCCTCATAATAATCATTTGTTATTTGCCCTTTATTTTGGATTACTTTGTCATTTCAGTATTGAAGTTAGAATAGCATAAAACATTAATTACCCTGTGTGTGGTTAAATAATTCATTCTTACCAAAGATGCCTTGAGTCAAACCCAGGGCTGGTGGTATTGGATTTATAGTGAACAGAGTGCAGTGTGAGTCTGTGGCTGGTTTTTCTGTGAGTACTCAGATGTTTCTTGTTAGCATGCCACCAGTGCTCCATACACGTGTCCCTACCCCTGAGATGTGTACAGCCATTATTGAAGTTTATGCAGAAAGCAAGTGGCTTTTTGTCTGGGGTGGGAATTCACAAGCTGGCGGGCAGGTGGGTCAGGTTCATTGCAAAGGAGAGGGATTATTTAAACAAGTATGTTTTTCTTTTAATTTACATTCTATAATAAAGATTTCTTTTGACTTGTGCCTATATTCATTGAATCACCCACACAGTTTTAGGTGATAGATTTGAGTTTTATGCCATGCAGCAAAGTTGCTATGCATGATGTTGATGTCACTATTTCCCTCACATCCACCTACATGGTTACATCTCTAAGTTGCATGTAGCTGTCGTCACAGTTAGTGGTGAATTTATTTTTGTTGTAGTCCAAATAGCCACAGTGAGGAGCATCAGCTGGTGATGTGGGGTTTGGTATTTTTCCTGCTAGAGAATGTGGAGGAACAAATGATGGACACTGAGGTTGCTCCAGCAGTGTTGCAGTTGGCCCTAACTTTGGTCACTGCCAATAATTTGCCTCCAAGTGTACATCTAGCACTTCTCCAGGTAAGATCATATGCCATTTTGTGTGAATATCCCCATACAAATCTGTACTAAACTGGCATAATGGGAATTTCCACTATTTGATTTAACATTTTGTTCAAATTTTTCCTGAAAGATATCTAGTGAAGCTGCATCTTGACAAGTATATGTTCAATAATTATTTTCTGTCAGATTAAATCTATGATGGTAGGTTTCTGTTTTTATGTCTTGACCATACGTTTTCACCAAAAGCTGAAAATTTTGATTGCCAATAACAGTAACTGATGAACAGTACCACATACTAGCTACTCTTTGGCATTTAGTTTTGTGACCCTATGAGGAATTGTGTTACACAGCCTGTCATGAATACAGTTGGCAGGTAGATATTTTTTATTGTCTTCATCACCTTAAAACACAGGTAATACGTGGTAGTTTCAAAATGTTCCTGGAATCACTTTATTTCTGAGAAATACATAACAATAAAATCATTTAAGCTACATATTCTTCCAAATAGTCCCCTTGTGCAACCATACACTTCTGCTAGTGACTGTAAAGGTGTTCAAAACACTCCTGGAAACCATTTTGTGAAAGCCTTGTCACCTCTTCCATTGCATTCTTAATTATGTCAGTAGCATCACCTAAGTGCCACCCCTTCAGTGCTGATTTCAGGCAAAGGAACAGGTAAAAATCAGCTGGACCCAGGTCAGCAGAGTATGGCAGGGATGATCCATTGTTCTCACATTGTTCTTTGCTAAGGGATTCTTGACCAATGTGCCAGAGCATTGTCACAACAAACCAACTGTTGGTTCTCCATTTTTTTATGCATTTCCTTCTGGCTGCATCCCTAAGGTGATGAAGGATGTCTTTTTCTACTAAATCTTACAAAATATGCCCATAGAGATTCTGAGGCATCATTTCTTTCCCTAGTTCAGTGAGGAGTTTAGCAAGTAATGGCAAAAGCCAACAGTATGTTTTCAGTTCTTCAGAAGGTAAAGGTACAGTTGTCCCTTTGCATTTCATGAAGGCATATGGGGTGTGGAGATACAGCTCCATTAATTCCTAATCATAGAACTAGGTGAGAAGAAGGGTTAGCTTCATGCTTCTTCACCTCCAGAACATCCCTTTCACCCATTGGTTGGGCCCCAGAGAAAAATCCTATGCCTATACCAGGAATCAAGCCACAGTTTTGTGGTTGTTCAGCACTGTACTGACTGTGCCGTCCCAGTTCCAGTACATTCTTCATTCATGTCTTTCTTATTTTGTTTTGTCAGGTCAAGTTTTCTCCCATAGCAACAGGCAGATGATACCACATGTCTGAGATTAATTTTTGCTTTCTTCCCAGTCAGTATTTGTGATTTGGATTGTTATTTTTATGTGGTGTCATTAATTTTGACTATTCTTTGTGTCCGGGTTCAAGGTTGTAACAGGTATTCCCACATTTTTTTTTATGTGTGCCATCTTCTGCTGACAGAATGTGAATGTAGATGGAAAAGTGGTTATCCTGCAATTGAAAAGAGCTGCCTCTATAGGACCCAGTGGTGTGGGTGACTTCCCACACTTTCATCTGTCAGGAGAAACAGATGTGTGTTCTCTAATGTTGTGTTATTTTGTATGTGATAGCAGTCATAAATGGCATGTGTTTTTAAGTAAATTGCTCAGGATAATATGTGAACCTAAGAGAGAGATGAATTCAGTCGGAAATTACTTAGGAAGGAACACAGTGATTAATGAATGTCACCTTTTGTTGTCAGAGCAGTGAAATGTAGGAGAATGCAGTGGGATGGGAACCCAGCTGGAAGGGGTAGACATGATGGATGTTGCAGAGAGAACCACTTGGCCACTTGGTCAATTAAAGAACAAATGTAAGATGAAAGTGAGGTAGGATATGGATAGAACTAACTTAGGACCAAGTCTGGAGAAAGGATTAGATACAAGTAGTGTTGAAACATGGTTCTTGCTACCTAAGTGTTTATTCCTTTTGTCCACAAACATACAGAGACTGATTTTACAAGTCTTATTGATGTTGCATCCAGGGTCTTGAGAGGTTGGTGGTGACTGGCACTGTAGGAGGAAAAGTGGCTGAGCAGGTAATGAAGCTGGCCGTAGAACGGATGCGACATCCAAACCCAACCATTGCAGTTCCTGCACTGCAACTGCTTCTGTCTTGTATGTATACAGGTAGGAATTCATCATCTGAATTATAAAAACTCAGTCCTGGGATATGGTAAAGATGTTAGCAAAACTTCAGGTTTTGTAAAAGGTGCAGAATATTTTAACAATCTGAACAAATGTTCATCTTCTTAAGAAGTACTCTGCTGCTTGAAGTTTAACTATGTACAGGTGTCCGAAGGAATGAACCAGACTTCGGGAGAACGTTCCGTGGGTTACAGTACTTCAAAATAACCAAACACACCTATATCCAAATTTGAATGGTAATGGAGGTAATGGCAAGAGAAAAATGTGGTCTCCTTGCTGTTCCATGTACTATGCTCATTTAGCATCATGAGATATCTGTGCACTCAGCATGTCCATCCTTGAGTCGACAGCCAGGCCAAGCAAATTGCTGCTGCAACTTCACACTCAGCATTTATCACTGTTTCAGTTAAATGTGAGGTGTTGTAACCATGCCTTTTGTGTTTTCCCATGCTAAATATTGTGACATGAATTTTGTGTATGGATTTTGTGGTGGCAATGCATGTGAGGCTGTAGTAGAATACTGAAGACATTATCCCAACCAGAGGCATCCATCGAAGGGTGTATTTTCATGTGTTCACCAAACAATGCCTGGAACTGGTTGTCTTCCAAGTGTGTGTGTGCTGTCTGATGTAACATATGAGAGAATATTCTTGAGATGGTAAAAAGAAGTCCAAAACTCTACACTCTTAAAAGAATTGCATCTCACATTGGTGTGTTACATATGCAGGTGTGACATACTCTACTTGAGGAAGATTTACACCCTTATCACGATCAGAGGGTTCAACTTCTTGAACTAGAATAGCTGGCTCAGTTTATGGATTTGTGCAACTAAATAAAGGCTCATCCTCAGCTATTAAGAGTCATTGTATTCACAGATGAAGCATCCTTTACCCAAGATGTTATAAATAATTCACAGAATTTGCATACATGGTCTGATGGAAACCCACATCAGCAGAGAGTAGCCAATTCCCAAAGGAGATTTTCATTGCATATATGGTGTGGTTTGTTTGATAGCAGGTTAATTGGAACTTTTGTCTTTGACAACAGTTTAACAGGTGACAAATATGAATTCTTCCTGAGGGATGAGTTAACAAGATTGTTCAGTTAGTGAGAGGTCAAATATACTTCCAACATGATGGGGCTCCCCCTACATTACTCTCTGCATGTGAGGGAGTATTGACATGAATCTTTCTCTAGTCGCTGGTTAGGTCGTGGCAGAACCCTTGCGTGGCTGGCTGATTGCCAGACCTTACACCTCTTCATTACTATCTCGGAGGTTACATGAAGGCATTATTATATGAATCAGAGGTTGATTCAAGAACAGCACTGTGCCATCATATATTTACAGCCACAGAGCACATACACAGCCATCCAGACACTATTCCATCAGCTACCCAGTCCTGTGTGTGCTGAAAAATGCGTAGCAACCAGGGGTGGACACTTTGAACACTTACTGTGAAACAGGTATTTTAGTACTGGCAAGTAGTATACCAAAATACACCCTTGATTGTGTTAAATAAGTACTTAAGTTCTGCTGGACTTTTGTGTGCTAGGTAAAGTACTTGGAAAACTAAGGATGACAATGAAACTAGTGCGAGATTTTCTAATTAATTAATTGTCCTTACATCACCCGAATGTCAATTAGATGCTAAGTACAGGTGTAAACATTCCAGAAACTACAAACTCCTGATAGTCTTAATATGTTTTTGGTAATCAGTAAAGGTATAACAGCTTTAATTCTTTTTAACTTCTCTCACAATTATCTCTGCAACTGTTTAACTTTGGATATAGATGTTTTTAGTTATTTTGATGTAATTTAACCCAAGGAATGTTATCCTAAAGCCTGGTTAATTTGCCCTGGGGCACTCTGTATATACACATTTAAATATGTATTGTTAAGTGTTTATGTTACTAACTTCTTAGTGACAGGTGAGTCCCAAAACTAAAGTGTTAAGTACAAGAAGTGTGTGAATATTTGGATTATGTATAAAATTTAGCATCCAAGATTAGTGTCTAACTTCAGCAAGATGAGGAATACCTGGCTTTTGTAACCTGATATAATGTTTCACAGAAAGATCAGAAGGTCTGAAGCAAAGTGGAGATAAAGTGAACAGCAAGGAACATGATCCGGAACTGCTAATACAAGCCATGGAAAAAACATCTGCAATTTTTGACAGGTGTGTGTCTAATATGTATTGACATAAAGTAAATGCTCTATTCATGCCAGTGGCATCTGCTGAGTATAAAACAAGGGTATGCTGCCTGTTAACATTAGGTTAACTTTCAGTAGGAATTTTGAGAAGTGTACTGGACAAACTTCATTTTACCTTTGTCAACAAACTTGGTATTAGTTATTCATCAACAGAATGCAGTAACTTAAATAAATAAATAGTAAATATCTGTATTTAATGCAAGTTTTTGGAATTATTTGTGTTTTATAATAGTAAATTTTTTTAGGTAAAGAACTAATTTGTATTTGAAATTAAATAACAGTGGCTGAATTCAGATGATTGTCAAGAAGTGGGCCATGATTTTTCAAAACATTGGGAAGTTCCATGAAATTTCCTTTCTTTAAAGATGTGGACGACTCATCATGGCCCCAATTGGAAGTTTTTGATTAGCTAAATAACTCACAGTGTCAAATAAACCGACCTAAAATTACTCTGTTCTTCAGTGTATAAAGAGTGGGTAAAAGTCAAACACAACTATATTATATTATGTAGCTATATGGTGGAAGGTAGCTAACAACTACATGTTTTGGCCATAGTGGCCGAAACATGTAGTTGTTAGCTACCTTCCGCCATATAGCTACATAATATAATATAGTTGTGTTTGACTTTTACCCACTCTTTATACACTGTATTAACACACAACAGGGATGCCACACCTTAAAAAAAAAACTCTGTTCTTCTTCACTTGTTAATTATGCCTGGTGGTGATGTTTCTGCCTTGATCATTGAGGGGCAGGTCAACTCTTTGTTGTTTTCCATATAATTTTAACTGTAGATAACACTGCACATGAGTTTGAGATTTTGAGTGCTTTTGCTGTGCACTTGACATATGACTTAAATCCAAGAAGCCCTGTTTATTCTACACTTCATGTTTGTTAGAATAATGTAAACAGGCCCAAAAGTAAAGTTTGTTTGTTGTTTCACATCCTGCTAACCAGTCAGCCTTTTCACACTGAGAGATGAAAAAATGTATACTGTTCTGTCTTAGTTTTGTGATGAGTTATTAAATTGGGTAATGGGTGGAGTAGTTCGACCTTTATTCACTACTCTTATTTTGAAGTTGTCCATTCCTTGCATTTTTTAGATAAATGTGCTCAATTTATTGCACCAACCAAATGCACAGTATTAAATACATGTCAAAATGTGTACAAGTTGTGCCTTTTATATGTTATTGACAATAGCACTGGAGCTTCTACAGACTGTAGAACCATGTAAATAATAGCTTATCTTGGTTTTAAACCTGGCATTATGTGCTTCCTGAAGATGGTACACCTGTACCGAAACATGTCGGAGATATGTCCTTAGTACTTATCTGCATATGATATGGTGCATTTGGCTGGTGTAATAAATTGAGTACACTGATTACTAGTCTTAATTTAGTGTGTATTGGGTGCACTGAAAATGGACTGTCCAATGGTTCTTTAATAACTATATTTTCAGCCATTTTAATCGGTCTTAAAACACTGTAGAATGTTGGAGATAGCATACTGTCTGAATATGAGTATGACATAAAGTAAGAAATAATGAAAGGATAACAACACGATAGAGTTTTCATGGCGCAACACTCTCTAACCTCTATTACACTTCAAAAACTGGTCAAGCTGTGCTTGAGAGAAGCAGCATGTTATTCAGTATCTATGACTGCATTTTCCTCAAACCTTGCATGTCAGCATCATTGCCTATAGTAACACATATACTGTGTGCTGAGAAAGTCCAGCACAGCTAACTCTTTGAGTACAGGTACACTGAAGTTAAGTGGAAACATTATGTGACATGGAGATAACAGCTTGCCATCAAAGTTCAATCATGTGATCATAAACACATATTAGGGATGAATTTACATAGAGAGTACGCCACACACCTAGCACATCTGGAGAAGTTGCCCCTGATCCATATTACTTGCATTCTACTCAAAACTGAAGAGCTAATGTAACATTTTTATATACAGCCTGGCTGTTTGATAAACTTGCCTAGTTCACCATTATGTGGAAAAATGATCAAGCTAACAGATCACATTTAAGACACAATGTTACATTGTTGCACTGCATGAAATGTGTACAGCTTCCAAAGTGTTGAGTCTTTCCATTTCATATAATGCTGAAAGTCTATCTCCACCTGTACAATGTTTTCATGCATTCATCACAGTTCATGGGGCTATTAAATTGTTGCATTATTTAAATTACTGTAAATAATAAATATGAGAATATTTCAGGTTAAATCTTCTGTTTTATCTACCATACTTCTTTGCTTCAGTATTTGTGTCATTTATTATGTGGTTGCCATTGTAGCACTAGCTGTCAGTGTCTTTTTTGTTCTATCATTGATGAACTGCAGTCCTCATAGTGTCTTAATTTTCAGTTTTTTTCAAAGAATCATTATTCTCAAAATATCTTCTACTTGCTGTCTATTTGACAGGTGAAAGAAGTTGTAAATCCGGGTTATCCAACCTGTGGCCAGCTGGTTTTGTTGCGTGGCCCACCTAGTTGTGTTTGTGGCCCTTCACCAGAAAAAGTTGAATGGACCTCATGTGTATTGTAGGGAGCAAGGTCTGGGCATTATAGGTGATGAATAGGTCTGTGTCATATTTCTTATCTGTGTGACACAAGGCAGCAAATATAAGCCTTTGCAAGATGGAATTTCATATATTTCATATAGAAATGCAGACTTACAGAGTGATGTCTGTCACCATATTAGCATTGTAACTGGTGTGATGGAATATTTTACAACTTTAATCTCCTGTGTTCCAATTTTAATTCAGTCTGTCATATGGATTGTACATTTTATCTGGATGTAAATGTTGTGGGCCAAAGGTCACCTCAGATTTGTTTCTAAGTGTGTCTGGTTAATTGGTCAGATACATCCTCTAATGTACATAGATGCCATACCATTGCATGAACAAAGCATTATATTCAGATGCACTTGTGTTTAGGCTACGTGGTATGTACATAAACCACTGTCAGATGAATTTTCAGGTATATTCCCAGAATATTTGTGCCAGCTGATATCAATCAGACTGCACTTATGGCGTACCATCTGTTGTCATAATGTTCATACAATTTATTTCATGAAAACTGACCAGTTGTTATTAGTGGGGACACACACAAATATATCACAAGCTTTAAATTACTGTATTAAACATGGAAAATAGAGAAAAAGATTATGTCTTAGGTTTAAATGTTGATTGCAAATCAGAATCTGAATGTGGTACTCAACACTAACTGGTTAACATTCCTTGATTTAGAGTATAATGTTAATATATAATTTCTGATTTAACAGAATCAAGAAAGGGTATCCATTTGAAGTGGAGTTGATCTGCGGTGTACTACCAAATCTGCTTACAGACTTTTTCCCCCCATCAGAAATCATAACCAAGGTAATAGGGGAATTCCTTTCAACACAACAGCCACACCCCCGTCTCCTGGCTGCAGTTTTGTTCCAGGTAACTTAGTTGTAATGTTCATTGCTGTTGGTCATCTTAGTTTTCTGCTGCGACCACAAAGACAGCTAAATGCTTTCTTGTGTCTTGCATTCATATGAAATTACTCTTGTATAGAAATTACCAAATATCTCCTTGGAAGTTGGTCCTGCTTGGGAACTTAGAACTGTGTAGGTGCTCAAGCATTTGTACCTATTATTGAACCAAAGAACTAATTTCAAGGTATATGGAGTGTGCTCTTTGTCCATTACATAAGACATGCTAAAGAATCCATTCAAGTCCAAGGCCATGCATGACATTTCATAACAATTTAAAATGGTAAATAATTGAATATTTGGGCATGTTGCTGAGAATTATTTGAGATCTGTAGTGATGAGAAACACACCGTGTAACCAAGTGAGCTGGTATGGTATTAATACATTAGTTTTTGTAACAAAACAGACCAGAGTGAAATGAGCTCTTTATTGCTTGTTAAGCCATGTCATTTTCTACAGAACAACAGAATAACTGAATGTAATAAGAGGTACATTTTGTCATGTGCAGGTATGTCACTGTGTATCTGCAAATTAAATTCACTACATTATTTTTAATTCATTATTTTGTTTGCAGTTGTTTGATATTCCATCTTCAGTTGTAGGTTGTACTAAATGTAACTGGTTCTGTATTATGAAATAATGTTTCTGGTAATATGTAACCAGAAATTGACTGGTGTGTTGCAGGGTTATCCCCATGTTCCATTCAATGTCTTCATTTTACCATTTTATTGTGTCCTGCCTATCTCATCCTTGTATCCACATGTTTACAATCCTGCTGGGCACCAACTAAAATCACCATCTAGCCACCTGCGCACAGGTCACAACTTTATAACTGTGAGAACTGTGCTCTTCTGGGTCATTATGCAGCAAGTAGTGGTAACTTCTTACCGAGGTTTCAGGACAGCCTGTTGGTCACATCTGCAAGGGTCAAGAATCCAAAAAGAAAACTGGTCACCCTAGTACAGGGTTTATGTAGGGAAGAGTGTGGGCAGTGATATGTTCTTAGTAGTGTGGTGCCAGCCAGTAGGGTTGATGCAAGTGGAAGGGAGGGAGGAAATGTTGTCATCAGTGCTGAATTGAAGAAATATGTTCTGGGAGGGAAAAATTCTAACAGAGGGGAAAAAGGAAAGAAAGTGCAATATTTATCCATTTATTAATGTATTGCACTTTCTTTCCTTTTTCCCTTCTTCCGCTTTGCTCATGTAGATGTTTTCCATGTCCCACTACCATACCTGTTCAAATTTTGTTTTGTGAAAAATTTTTAAAAACTCGGTATTTTCATTTAAATCCAGCAGTCTTACTGACTGCTTTATACGAACATCGTTGTGTTCCTGAGTCATCTGAAGCATAACTCATTAAATAATTATTTAAGAGAAAAGTGTCTTGAACAAAAGTTGTAGAAGTGAATGATACTTGCATTTTCTGTTCAACACGTTTTCACCTTAAATCGTAGAGTTTTGAAAAGAATTAAACCCAACAATCAAGGAAAACAATTTTAGGTAATTTTACTCATACTAGGAGGGAATCCAGTCACTTGGGGAAAAGCAGAACAAGCACCTTTGCTATGATATGGAAGAAATAGAAGCTATGTGGATCATCCTTTCATTGACACATGCGATATTGGAGCGCAGTTAGGTGATAGAGTAAGGAGTGTCAGTATTAACATTCTGTTAACTCCTTTTAAACACACCTGTTCCATCTACAATATATATATATATATGTTTCTTATCTTGTTTTAATTTAATCAATAGGGGGTGCAAAGATAGTATTATATTACATATACATACATCTGTAATATAAAGTTTTTCTGTCATCCAATTTCCTTCCATGCCCTCTGTATTGCTGTTATAATCCACAAAGCAATGTACAGCATATTTTATCTTTTTAATATTGGTGTATACACACTTAGTTAACGTGCAGTGCAGCAGAAGAAAATAATTAGAATGATGTGTGACATATTATGTTTTCTTTATTAGAATCTGAATTGAATGCTAAGTACAAGTAATTCACATTTCACTAACTTTCCCTTGCATGTTAACACAATAATTGTTCTGTTGCGACATATATTGTACGAGGGAAAGTCAATTAGTAAGTTACAATCCGTGATTGAAAAGAAACGAATGGTGATAATGACATATAAACAACATTTATTTTTCAACGTAATCTCCAAACAAATGTAAACATTTGTCCCACCATTTCACAAGTCCCTGGAAACCTGTGGTGTAAAATTCTTGTGGTTGCTGTCGGAACACCCCCCCC